>Ga0302173_10000372_pt1 | contig 24597 bp, 46 predicted proteins | sample I_Fen_N3_1_FD_198785 | JGI IMG/M metagenome (GOLD analysis project Ga0302173, IMG submission 198785) | Peat permafrost microbial communities from Stordalen Mire near Abisko, Sweden - I_Fen_N3_1 | ecosystem: Environmental > Terrestrial > Soil > Wetlands > Permafrost | place: Sweden: Abisko... | reverse complement strand
CCAATCAGATACTTATCTTACAGTCAAAGAAGGACAATATTTAAAAATGACAGGAGTTCAAATTCAAAAATAATTATTTACATCTTTGATAAAATTGGTATAATAAAATTATAAACATTAACATATGATGTATTTAAATTTGGTTTTAACTAATAGTTAAAATTGATTAACTTTAACATACGATGTATTTTAAAACATATAATGTTTTTAATTAAAATTATATTGTTAATGTTTATTTTATTAACTAGAGTGAAATAAAGCAGTAGCTTGGAGCAATCTGACTACTGCTTTTTTATTTGCTTATTATATGTAAAAATATTACAATATAATTAAGAGGTGATGGTATTATGGGGGTCAAGAACAGGTTAAAAGAAATCAGAATGAAAGAATATATTATGAATCAAAAAGAATTTGCTGAATATTTAAATACAGGAGTTACAGCTTATTGTAATTGGGAAAATGGAACTAGCAAACCTGCGTTAGAGAAAGCCATAGAAATTGCAGATAAATTGAAAAAAGATATAAAGCAAATCTGGTACCTTGAATAAAAGGTATCAGATTTATTTTTTATGAATAAATTCAAAATTTATGAATTTTAATCAAAGTATTTGAATACAATGTAACATAGCAATAAAAAAGGAGACAATGTATGCAAAGATTAAGAATTGTATTAGAATTCAACAAAGGGAAGATAGAAGACTTACAGTTATTTAGGGAACTAAATAAATATAGTAATCCAGCAGCACATGCCAAAGATGCGCTTAAAGGATTGGTACCATTGCCAACATTGGATACTAAAAAAGATGATTAAATAGTAAAAGAGACGTGCATTGTGTGCACACTGGCATTCTTTTTATCTCTTTTAGGGGGATAAATATTTTTTGATAGCAGTAGGGGAGTGGTAAAAAATATGTTTGAAGATATAAAAGAAATTATAAAATTATTTTTTGAAGCTAAAAAGGACAAGTCTTATGATCCATACAGAGATCAAAAAATTTATGTTCGAGTTACTGCAGATGAAAAAGATATGATTAAAAAATTAGCTAAAATCCAGGGCAGAGATGTATCCAATTTTATAAGATGGCTAGCTTTAAACAAATACTTAAATGATTTTATACAATAATCAGAAAAGAGCAATAGCTGTAATAGCTACTGCTCTTTGGTATTAAGTTAAAAGCCTTATCTGTATATTATCTATACTTTCGTTTAGTTCTCTACATTCAATCGCAATTACAAAGTAAGGCTTAGACTTATCAATGTAAAAGTTTTGGAATTTACTAAAAATAAGTTTTCCTTCATTTTCTAATATATCATGCTGGTCTTTATATTGTGTGTCTAACCCATATAATATAAAGTTTAGTTCCAAATAAAGATATTCATAAATAGTGTTTCTATTTTTAAAATTATAATTTAAGCGATTTTCTACTTCTTTTAGTCTTTTTTTAAATTGGGCATAGCTTAAGCCCCTGATATCATTTTGTTTCATATTTAATTTCTCCTTAATTTTTTTCTTCAAATTTTTGAAGATAGTAGAGTATGTATTATTTTTTTTATAATTTCAAGTAAATAATTTCCAAATTACCACATTTTTAAAAATATTTTTTTGTTTTAATGTTTTAATAGAGTACACTCTAAAACAATAGGATTAAAATATATAAAAATTGTTTATTTAGAATTATATTTTGTATTTATAAATAAATATTTGTAAATGTACTTGAAGTTAAACAAACATAATGTTAAAATATAACTGTAAGGAGGTTTAAAATGAATATTGCATATGTAAGAGTTAGTACAGTAGAACAAAATGAAGGTAGACAACTTGAAGGACTAAAAAAATATGAAATAGAAAAGTGGTTTACTGAAAAAATTTCAGCGAAAGATACAAATAGACCTCAGTTTAAAATAATGTTAGAGTTTGCAAGAGAAGGAGATACAATTTTCGTTTGGGATTTTAGTAGACTTGCAAGAAGCACAAAAGATTTATTAAATATAGTAGAGCAATTAGAAAATAAAAATATTCATTTGAAGAGTATTAAGGAAAATTTAGATACAAGTACTCCAACAGGAAAATTAATGCTTACAATGATTGGAGCAATAAATGAATTTGAAAGAGCAAATACTTTAGAAAGACAAAGAGAAGGGATTGCATTAGCAAAGAGGGAAGGAAAATTTAAAGGACGTAAAGCGATTGACTTCCCTGAAAACTGGGAAGAAATATATAATAAATGGAAGTCTAGAGAATTATCAGGAGCTAAAGCAATGGAGTTGTTAAAATTGAAAAGAAATACCTTTTATAAATTAATAAAAAAATGTGAAGAAGGTGAAAAAGATAATGAAAGTTGAAACTATAGAGCAATACAAGGTACTAAAGTTTATAGAAGAGAATTTCCATATGGATTTTATAACATTAAAGTTAATTGACCGATATACAATAGAAGTTGAGGATAGAACAGGAGAAAAAATGAATTTTAAATATAAAGATGGAAAAGTTGTATATTAGAGAGGGTGTATTTGAATGGGCAATAAAGTTGACAAATTGACTAAAAGTAAATGGAAAGAGTTTTTTAAGAAATCATTTGGTACTTCCAATGTTGTTTTTGAACAAAATATGGTTATTGCTACTATAGGAGTTATGTCTTATCATGCATGGATTTTAAGTGGTAGGATTTATGTTCAATGTAGTATTGAAAATGAATGTTTCACATCATTCTATTTTAATATAGATACTTTTGCTTATGATTATGTTTTTACTGATAAAGAAAAAAAGTTAGCTAAAGAAGAAGAATATGAAGAATGGAAAAATAACTTTATAGATCAAATGGAGGGATAACACCATGAATGAATATAATGTAATTCAAAATAAATATATTAAGGCCAATATTGAAGGACATAAATTTAAAAATTCATTAGATGTAAAAAAGGTTCTTGGATATGATTTTACTACTATGAGAGGGTTTAAAACTTTATCTGATGATAATAAGCAGTTAGCTGAAAAATTAATTTGTAAATATATAAATGGCTATGGATTGGAGGCTAGAGAAAGTATAAGGCCAACAAATATTACACGTGAACCAGGTAAATTTAAAGTTACATTTAAAGATAAAAGTTTTAGTTATTTATATGATAATGGAACTGTAGGCTAATTAGAAAGGGTGAAATAAAATGAAAGTTGGTAAATATCAAATTGGGAGATTTCATGCGATAATTAAAAAAATATATGAGGATGGCTCAATAGCTTATGAAACTCAATTTTCTGATAATGCAGACCTAATGGAAAGCGTATATGCAATAAGACAATGTATAGGAGAGCTTGTTGGAATTGCGACTGATAATCCAAAGGTACTTTCTGCTATGTCAGTTATACGTGGTAAGGAAAATATCATGAAAGAACTAAAGTAATTTGTAATATTGTAGAAAGGATGAAGTAATATGATGAAAGTAATAGATAACATATTAAATACAGTTCAATTATATCTATATAAATTTGACATAAATATGTTAGGTAACCTAGGAAATAAAATTCAGGATTTTAGAATAAAACACACTATAAAGTATCTAATTAAAAAAGATGATAATAAAAAATATGATGAAGCTGTGCAACTAGAGAATGGAATAGTAATGAATTTTGAAGGTGAAAAGGTTGTTGAACTTGATATTTGTAAAACAATGATACAATATGAAACTTATAAAAATAATAATGGTATTTGTGTTGATCTATGCCCATGGTGTCCTTATTTAAAAGCAAAATAATAAGTTAGTATACTAGACATAAGAGGGAATTATAGAACGGTAGTTTGAAATAATTCTACTGCATCATACTAAAATTTAACACTATTTCAAAACTCCAAGTGATTGGAGTTTTTTTATGTCTAAAAATATTTTTAAAAAATATTTGAAAAATACTTGAAAAATGAGAAAGTATTTTTACATACTTTAGACATGATAGTTAATTAATTTAAGAAGGCATTAATATGCTAATGATTTCACGTTATATACCAGATTTAATTTGGTTATTTAATTCTATGTTCAACAAGAAGGATTTTTATTTATCCTAAATGTTTTTATATATATTTTAAGAAGGAATTTATATGGTTTATTTGCACCAAATGGTGTGGAAGTTCTGATATGCTACTCCTTGGAAGTAAGCAAGAACTTGTTTTTGGCACTCATGTGCTGGTTATTGAAAAAATACTCCAAGATAAGCCATATATTAAATGTCTAATGTCACCATTAAGTGCGAAGCGCTTAATGGGTGACATTAGAAGAGTTCGGAACCATGAACGAGGTAACGAGTGAATAGGTTCAGGCGAGAGTCAGATGCGTTGTCCAGATTTTAGCTCATGAAAGGAGGCGAAGCCTATAGGAAAGAATATTAAACATCAAATTCAGCAGGCACTAAATTCAGATTTTTTCGAAGAACATACAGATAAATATGCTTATAAAAAACAAGATAATCAAGAGGTTAAAGTTTTCAGCTATAGTGAAAAATTTAGACTACTTGATACTGCAAAAATGCTAAATAATTATATAAAAGAGAATTTTTCAGATATAAAACAAATTAAAGATGTAACACCAGAAGTAATTCAAAGTTTTTTAAATGATAAGTCCCAAACATGTACTCAAAATACTGTAAATACCTATGCTCAATCATTAAATAAAATTGCAGAGATTTGCAATAAAAATTATTCATCATGTAAATTAGAGTGGAAGAAAGAGGTTGTTATACCAAAATCAATAACTCAAAATAGTAATTTACGAGGTGTAAAAAATCAAATGCCAGTCGAAGATCTGCAGAGAGTATGTGAGTATGCAAAAAATAATTATAGTCAATCTGGACAAATTGTTTTATGTCAGCAGTACCTTGGAATAAGGGTAAATGAGTTAGTTACAATTAAAATGGAAAATATTGATTTAAAAAATGATATATTACATTTAAAAAATTGTAAAGGTGGAAAGAGAATAGATAGAGTTATAGAGCCGGGATTAAAAACGGTACTATTAGAAACTATAGAAAAGAATAACATTACATCAGGTAAAATATTCTCTATAACTGAAAATTCCGTAAACACATATTTAAGGAGGACAGAGGAGAAGTTGGGGATAATAGGCAGGTATAGCACGCATAACATTAGAAGCACTATAAGTCAACTTAAATATGACAAATTAAGGTCAGAAGGATTAAGTATAAAGGAGTCTATGAGAGAGGTATCACTATGGTTAAATCATGGAGAAGATAGAGAGCGATTATTGCTAGAATCTTATATCAGATGCTGGTAAAAAATAAAATTTAATAAAGAAAGCTCCTGACATTTGCATAGGGAAGCGGTAGAATAAACAAAAAAGAAAGGCAGCAACCTAAGTTAACTACCAATCCCTCGCAAGATTAGTATAACTTAGTTTGCTCCTTAATTCAAGGAGGATTATTATGGAATTAAATACTACAAATCTAAATGAAGAAGCAAGCATTAGAATTTTAGGGAGAATAACATTATTAATTAATCAGTTGGAATATGATCTATCATTACAACTAGATGTTAAAAATGCGATTGATGAAATTCTCTATGACTATGAGGTTCAAACTAAGTGTACAAGTCTAGTTGCAAGTGATATTAATGCTAAAGCAAAATTATATATTGCTGTAAAAAGACTAGAAGGATTAAGTGAAAAAACTCTCTATAATTATGAATTATTTTTACATCATTTTGACCAGTTCTTTCATAAACCATGCTCTACTATAACAACAATGGATCTTAGAATGTATCTATCTGCAATTAGCGAAGGTAAGAAAGCAAGTACAGTAAATGGATATATTACTTGTTTTAAAAACTTTTTTGGATGGTTACAGAATGAAGAATATATATTAAAAAATCCTGCTGCTAAGTTAAAGCCAACTAAAGTTCCCAAGATTATTATAGAGGGTTACAGAGCAGATAATCTAGAAAAATTAAGAGATGCATGTGAAACTATTAGAGAAAAAGCCTTATTCGAACTATTGGAAAGTACTGCTTGCAGAATATCTGAAATTGTTAATTTAAAAATAAATGATATAAATTGGAGCGAGCAGAGTGCAAAAGTTACAGGTAAAGGAAATAAGCAAAGGATAGTATATTTTAGCACAAGAGCAAAATTATCGATTCAATCATATTTAGAAAGTAGAAATAGCGCTTGTGAAAATATTTTCATTTCTGAAAAATTTCCATATAGTCCAGTCAAAGTAAGAGCAATTCAACTTATAATATCTAAAATAAAAAAGGCTGCTGGCGTTGATGAAAGAGTACATGCACATAAGTTTAGACGAACACAGGCAACCCATTTATTAAATAGTGGAATGAGTTTGCAAGGTGTACAAAAGATTTTAGGACATGAGTCACCTGAAACGACTCAGAGATATGCTCAAATAAGCCAAGAAAATCTTAAAAATGAATATAAGAGATTAGTTTATTAAGAAAAAAGAGAGTTTTCACTCTCTTTTTTTGTTCATATCTGATCTTATTAAGTCAACTATATATACAATATATACAATCAATACAAGTTATACATATATACAAGCTATACATATATGTTAATTTAAAATTATTAATAGTATTCAAGTCGTATTAATTTTAAAAAACTATTGAAATATTAACCAAAAGATGTATAATATAATTATAAATGATACTTAAATAGTATTTAATAGAAAGAGGGTATAATTATGGAGATAAAAAGATTTAATTGTGATTTTGGAAATAGTACAAACAACTTTCTGATTGATGGATATTATTTTGAAATTCCAACCAATGTAGTTGAAATAAGTGAGAAAAAGGCTTTAGAGATGTTTGTAAATCCAATTTCTGAGCCTAAAGAATTACTAAATAGAATAATGATTTCAACTGAAATAGAAGGTAAAGAAAAGTATTACTTAGTTGGAGAAATGGCCGAGCTATCAAAATTAAGTAATAATCATGTTAATAAAATGCATGATAAAATAAAAAGTCCAGTCCCATATGCAAGTTTTTTAGCAGCATTAGGATATTATAATGCTTTAAATTCAGATAGCAAGGAAGAAGCAGATGAGATTGAAATAGAGTATATGAGTATGATGCTTCCTATCTGGTTATTAAAAAAAGGAGAGAAGTTCAGTGCTGCCATGAAGGAGATGGAATCAAGATTTTTAAAAGAACATACAGTGAAAATTAAGACTTTAGGTATGGAAAAAGAAATAAAGATTACAGTTAAAAAATCAAAATGCAAAATAGAATCAGAAGTTGCTAGACATGCTTTAAAATATAAGATGGTGTCAAGTGATGATTTAAAAACAATATCTATAGAGAAGAGAAAAGAAGCTAATAAGTTCAGCGAATATGAAGTTGTACTTGTTGATCTTGGGGGAGGAACTACAGATACAGCAAAACTTGGAAAAGGATTAACACCACCACAAAGCAGCGAGTCATTTAAAGTAATAGATATTGAACCATATTTAGGTAGACTTGATACTTTAAGAATGGACAAATTCCTACAACAATTCAATGATGTAAGAGCTTTAGAAAAATTTATAATTTTAAATTATTCAAAACATAAATATGTTTTAAATGATGAAAATACAGGAAGAGAATTTGATTTTACAGAACCAATAACAGAAACATTAAGAGATTATTCAGATATATTAATTTCAAAAATACTAACTTCATTTAAACCTGAAGGTAATGAAGTTCTTAAATTTATTTATTTCGGTGGGGAAGCTCCAATATTAGAGAAGTTTTTAAAAGAATCATTGCTAAAACATATGACAGAAAAGGCACTTCAAAATAATCATTATTTCATTAGTGATATAATAGACGATGATCCAAAAGAAATTTTCAAACCTACATCTAGAACAATAAATCTAACATCGCTAGAAATACTTTCTTTAGATGAATTAAAAAATGAGTAATATGAGGCGAGTTTTATGAGTGAGAAAGAAAAAAGAAAGAGGATGGCTTTAAATAGCGAAGATATGCCTGATGATGTATATAAAATTTTAAATGAAAAAGCAATGAAACGAAGTTTAACCAATTATATTATAGAATTAGTACAAGAGAACTTTAAAACTAAAGACCTATCTAAAAAGTTGGATTTAATTGAAGATAAAGTAGATATACTTTTATCTAATGGATTCACATTAAATATTAATGCTAATAAAAATAATTTAGAGGAAGATTCATTAAAGGAAGGATTGCTAGTTGAAGCATCAACAGTTATAGGAGGAATAGATGAAACTGATAAAGTAGAATATGATTTTTAATGATAGCCTACTTTATCAGTAGTTAAATAATATATTAATTTGTGGATAAGTTTCTAAAAAGCAATAAAAATATGTTTACTTATCCACATTTTTATGTTTAAAAAAATAAAAAACTTGAAAAATGTAAACATATGCTATAATATATAAATATAACTGAATAGAAAAAAGTCCTTATCAAACCCTTATCTAATGTGTACCACCACAGAAGATAAGTCAACTTAGTAAGTGTACCACCACTTGAAGAAGCTGTTATGAAAAGAACTTTCTAATAAATAATAATAATATTCATTTATATGAGTATTATAACAAAAATAGAGAGAAATTTCAAGCCTTTTAGTAGGGGGAAACCTTACTAAAAGGCTTTTTTATATGCAAAATTATAATTAACATAGCGATTGCTTCATTAAGGAAGCATGTTGGACAGGTACTTAAAAGAAATAGAAGAATATACAGTTAATTATAAATATTGGTAGTGGGGTGATAAATTGAAAACTTGTAAGAAGTGTAAGAGCTTTGATGAAGAGAGTTTTAAATGTAATGAATTTAATATTCATATCACATCAACATTAAATGCAACTAAATGCATTAATTATAAACTTGATTCAATCAAAGAAAGAAATTTACAAAATTCAAAGCAAAGTAAGATATTAAAAAAAGATTACCAGAAGAAGAAAAGAGCAAAAACCTGCATTGGTTGCGAGAGCAATCAAGAAGGATATTGTAATAAACATAAGAATTGGTGTGGAAAGGTTAATTATATTTGCTTAGGAATCAAAAATCCTTATGAATATAAACCACCAAAACCCAAACCAAAGAAAAAAGGAAAACATAAAAATAGAATAAAGAAAAATCCTAAGCACTTAGGTACTGGAACATAGAAAAACAGTATAAATAAACTATGGTTAGCCACCGATTAAATAGACATTAGATTGTCACGGCTCGGTTACGTTACAATACCACTTTGTATACGTATGACGTCAGACCTTACATGAAATTCTCCATAGGTTGTTGAGGCTAAGGCTATATAATAATAGCTATGTCAAAAAGGAGTGGAAAGAGGATATTTCTTTATAAAAGATTGCATAGAACATCAGAAATGATTGGACAAGTCGGGTACGCAAGAAATTAGACTTGTTTTGATATGTATTAATGCTGAAATGCATTAAAATTAAGTGGTTACTTCCCGAGCCGGGGGTAATGCGGCAGAACTCAAAAAGCATACAAAAATAAAAAAAGTATAATATTCTTATTCATATAATCAACAAATTTTTGTTTTTTATGAGTATGGATAAGAATATTATAACTTTTTCAGAATCTAAAAAGCATATCTATACTAGTACTAGTAGTCAAGTGTTTAATTGAAAATTATAAATAATGATTTGAATAAATATACAGTGATATGAATAAAAGAGTAGATAATAACAGTTGTTTAGAATAGATATTGGGGAATTAAAAATAATCATAAGAGATTAAATAGAGTTTCTTATGATTATTTTTTTGAGTTATAGTTTTTTATAAGAGAATGTAGTTGAGAGATAAGCTCTCTATCTTTATTTGGGAGTAAATTATGATTAGTTCTTTCTATTGTTCTTCCAAGTAGATAGTCCAGACTTACATTGAAAAAATCTGCTATTTTTATAAGAACATCTAAGCTAGGATCATTGGAGTTATTTTCATAAGCATTTATACTTGATCTAGATACACAGATAAGTTTTGCAAGTTCATTCTGTGTAAGGTTTTTTTCTTCTCTTAAGTCTTTAAGTATTTTATAAAACATAAATATGCTCCTTTGACTTTTATTTTAAGTGCAAAGAAGCATATTTTAAATGATGTGATAGTGATTATATCAAATTATCACAAAAATGATAGTTTAACTGGCACTTATGACAATAATTAATAGAATCCTTAAATATTTCAAGTGGACATATCTCAAGAGCTATTGATAATTTTACAATCATATCGAATGAAGGATTACGTTTATTATTTTCTAACTTTTCTATATAGGTTTGATGTACTTCACATTTTTTTGCAAGTTCTTTTTCTGTCATTCCTTTTTTTTTGCGAGCATTTTTTACAATATTCATCTGCATCACCTACAATCATGCTATTTTATATATATTATACCACGCAACAAGTGAGAATTATGTAAAATAATAAGGTAAAAAAGAAAATAATGTCGTAAATAAGACATATAGTCTTACTAAATTATGCTATAATCACCTTTGAAAGGAAGTGATTACTATGGGCGAAATAATAAAAGTAATTTCCAATAAGAACATATGTTTGCATACACGAAAAATTGTGGTAGAATAATAATAAAGTGTTGAAAGTTGATTTAAAGCAGAGGAGGTTTTTTCCGAATAAGTAAAAAGGCCTCCATGAGTGGAAGCCTTTTTACTTATTTAGTATTTTGATAATCTGAAAGAGCCTTAAGCTGAGTAATAGCTACATTCTTATAATCTGGGTTCAATGTTCTAAATAATTTTATAAGTTCTGCTTCTAAAGATGCACTTGAGTCTGCAGCATTAAAATTTTGCTGTAGCTCTTCTATTGTAATATGTAAGCCGTCACAAATTTTCATTACATTATCAATTGAAGCACCACCAAGGGAACCATTCAATATTGATAATAATGTTGTATAAGGCATATTTATTTTTTGTGCAAAATCTTTTATTGTAAGATCATCATTCTTTATAAGCATTTTTATATAATTTTCTCTGCTCAATTTTTTCAACTCCTTTAAATACATAATATCACAATAAAAACGAAATAACAATATAAAAATACGATATTTGGTTTTGAAATACGAAATAATATAAAAATAAGATTAAAAAATAGTTGATAAACACGAAATATAGTGTTATTATAATAGTATAAAATGATATTTCGTGTTAGGAGGGAGCGAATATGTATAAAACTATAGAATCACAATTAGTTCTAATAGGAAAATCAAAAAAAGAGTTGGCTGATGATTTAGGAATCGGATACAATACATTATTATTAAAATTCAAAGGTACAAACAGTTTCACATTAGATGAAGCCCTAGCAATAAAGGGAATATTAAAAACACGATATACTGTCGAAGAATTGTTTAAAAAAGGAGCATAATGGAAAAGGCTAACATGAAAAATTATGGATTTTGAAAGGCTGTTACAGCCTTTCAAAGAGAGGTGATTTAGCAGCTAATAAATTACATAACTTAAAAAAGGAGCTTGAAGATCATGAAAGTTAAAGATGAATGTGAAGATCTAATTAAAGAGAATCAGCAAATTGATGAACAAAAGAGAAAACTAAAATCTGAATTAAAAGAATTAAATGTAAAATACAGTATTAATGAATTGAAATTAAAAGAAAAAAAGTCGCAAATATCAAATGAAGATTCTATTAAATTTAAGCGTGAATTTATGAAAATAAGTAAAGCGCTATTAGATGAAAAAACTTATAGTAAGTTAATTTATTTAACTCATGAAAAAGTAAGTGATAGTAAGTAAGGAGGCAAGCTTATGGATGATATTAAAGAGAAGTTATATGAGAGTATAGAAAAAAACGGAAGAACTTCACCAATAACTATTGAATTAAGTCAAAAGTTAGATGTGTATATAGCCATGGAGCAAAAAGAATTCTATGGGAATTATTGAAGATATTGCAGATATAGTTCCAAAAGTACAGAAAAGAATTGCAGAAGATGGAACTGATTTTAAAGAAGCAATATTCATTGAACTTGAAATATTAGGATATATACCTAAAAAAGAAGGTGAATTCAAATTTGAAATTGGAGATAGGTCAGAAAATAATGGTTATTCCGGAGTCAGGTAGACATAAAGAAGGTAAGCACAAATATGGAAGAATACATTCTATGTCAAAATTTAATATAGTTGTTGATTATAAGAAGTATAAAGAAAGCTTTAATATATCAGATTTAGTTACTAGTCCTAATAATTATAAATTGAAGGCATGGACAGGCATCATTTGGGAAGAAATTAATTATAAGTGTAACACATAGCAATTATGATTAAGGGAAGTTGGTGGCCAGTAGAATATGAGTAAAAAAGCAATGTTAAAACTTTTTAATGAATTTAACTATAAATATAGTCTTTGGGATGTATTTCAAGATTTTTCTTTTATAGCTGCAGCATGTTTTAGTAATAGGATTGACTTATTAAACTTTAAGAAAAGAGAAGATGAATATTTCACAATCATAAAGAAGTATGAGCATAAAGATCTAGATAAATTTGCAAAATTATTAGCAGAATTAATTGATGGGTTATCAATTTCACCAGGTGACATTCTCGGAGAAATATTTATGGAGTTGGATTTAGGAAGCCATTTCAAAGGCCAGTTCTTTACTCCATATCAAGTAAGTTTAGCAACTGCGGAGCTTTTGATAGGTAATAATGACATTAAAAAAATTATAGATCAGCAAGGATATGTTACTTTATGTGAACCGGCATGTGGAAGTGCGGGAATGGTTATAGCATTTGCAGAAGCTATGCAAAAAAGAGGATTTAATCCTCAAAAGCAACTTTTAGTTGAAGCTACTGATTTAGATGTTAAATGTGTTCATATGGCATATGCTCAATTAAGTTTATTGTATATACCAGCAATAATTCACCATGGCAATACATTAAGCATGGAAAGGTTTGATAGATGGGTAACACCTTCATATGTACTAGGAAATTGGTGTTGTCAAGGTTTAAGACCTAAACCAAAACAAAAGATAGAGTTAAAGGAAGATGATAATGGACAACTAAAGTTTGCATAGAAAGGAGAAATTATGGCATTTAAGAATTTAATTTCTAAGAAAAAAGAAGATAAGTTAAAAGTAGACATTAAGGTTACATATAACATTGGAGCCAAGAGAGAGACAGAAACATTTAAGGCATATGCATTGTTAGGTAAATGGTTAGTAATGAATTTTAAGAGAATAAGAATAGTTAACATTGAGGTTACTGGTGATTATTAAAAGAAAGAAGGAGTTTAGATGGAAAAATTAATTAATCTTGAAAAATTTGCAGAGGGAGCATTATCGGAAAAGTTTAATGTAGAATTTCAGAAGGTATTAAATAATATAGCAGATCTTAATACTGATTATAAGAGAAAAAGAAAATTAACTATAGATTTAACTTTTAATGCTTCAGAAGATAGGGAATTGGCATTAGTTGATATTCAAACCAAAACTAGACTAGCAGAACCAAAGAGTGTAGGAACAAGAATTATCATTGGTACAGATGGAACAGGAAGTGTTATGGCAAGCGAATTAAGTAAACAAATACCTGGTCAATCTGCAATTATGGTAGATGAAGAAAGTGGAAATGTTACAACAACAGCAGAGAAAAAGCAATTTAATACAGAAGGAATCAAATTAGTTAAATAAGCCATGGCAAAGGGCATAAACTTTGTACATTAAATTAAAAGGTGGAATTAAAAATGATAGAAAAAGAAGGATTAGAGTACCTAGTAGGTCTAGGAATAGATAAGGAGGTAATAGTTGAGTTAGATCAAGGAACATTTTCAAAAAAGGATTTAAAGAGAGTAACAGGACCAATAGCAGCTGCAATTAAGGTATCTACTTTAACTGGATTAGTGGATTATATTAAGACAAATGTAGATAAATTAGAATGCAAGTTGTTAATTCAAGTAAAATCACCAGATGAAGTTAAATTGTATGGACCATTAAATAGAGATAGAGAAAGAGAACAATTTATATCTGCAGAAGCAATATTACCAAACAATGTAGTATATGAAAGATTCTTAGATACTGAAAGATTTAACATAATGCTTCAGAGTGCATTTGTAGACACAGGAGATAAATCGGTTTTATTAAAATATACAGGATTAATAAAAGAAGATAATGTAAAGTCAACTGGTGATGATGGAGTAAGCCAGTCAGTAACAATTAAAACAGGTGTAGCAAGTGTAGGACAAGCTGTAGTTCCAAATCCGGTTATACTTGCACCTTTTAGAACATTCCCAGAAATAGAGCAGCCTACAAGTAAGTTTATATTCCGTATGCAAGATGGGCCATCAGCAGCATTATTTGAATCAGATGGTGGAGCTTGGAGAAATAAGGCCATATTAAGCATTAAAGAATACTTAAAAGATGAATTAAAAGAAATTGAAAATATAGAAATAATAGCATAGTAAAGAGCAGACATGCAGGACTAGGAGTGTTAGCATACAGGGATTACACAATTGTTAATGTTGAGGTTACTGCAGTAATAAATAGGGGAATAGAAATTCCCCTATTATTATATAGAGATAGAGGTGATGTTATGTGTAGTAAGTGCGAGAGATGTTTCTTAGATAAAGGTACAAAATTATATTGTTGTGGATTCTGGTCTTCAGAAGATGAATTAGTAGCAATAGATTCGGTTCCAAGTGAGAGCTTTAATAAAGATGGAACATGCAAATTTAAAGAATCACATATAGAAAGAAAATATGTAATTGTAAGCAATAGGCATACAGGTATATCAGGATCATTACTATTTTGGGGAAAGAGAACAGCAGATAATGAAAAAAGAAGCTTTGGTGGATATACAAGTAATTTTAATTCTTGTGAAATATATACTCTGGAGGATATAGATAATAGTGATTATAAGTTTCCTGTGTATGGAAGAGATTTAAACCATGATAACTACAGACAATTTGAGGATTTTGCAATAGAAGTAAGAAGATTAGAAAGATTAGGTCATAGGCCTATGCTCATTTATTATAGATAAGTATAGAAAGGTTGAGAAGATATGAAGAATACTTTAGGAGATTTAAACAATCATTTATTTGCGGAGCTAGAGAGACTTAGTGATGAAGATTTAAAAGGAAGTGCACTTCAGGAGGAACTAGATAGAGCAAAAGGTGTTGCAACTATAGCAAACAAAATTATTGCTAATGGCAATTTAATATTAAATGCACAAAAGTTAACTAATAATGCTAATAACACTAATATAGATATAACACTACCAAAAATGTTGGAGGGTTAAATTGTGCCACATAAATATACTGATAAACAATATGAGTTTATTAAAAATAATGCTAAAGGTATTGGAAATGCTGAATTAACAGAAATGTTTAATAAGCATTTCCAATTAAACCTAACAGTTGACCAAATTAAAGGATTTAAAAAGAATAAGAAAATAAGTAGTGAATTAGATGGACGTTTTGCTAAAGGTCATATACCAGCAAATAAAGGTGTAAAAGGTATGCAGAAAGCAAATATTACTAGCTTTAAGGAAGGTAATAGACCACATAATTATGCTCCAGTTGGTAGTGAAAGAATTAATAGTGATGATTATATAGATATAAAAATTGAAGATCCAAACAAATGGAAAGGAAAACATATATTAATTTGGGAAAAGTATAATGGTCCTGTTCCAAAGGGACATGCTGTTATATTTGGAGATAAAAATAGACGTAATTTTGATATTAATAATTTAATCCTGGTGTCTAGAAAACAGTTATTAATATTAAATAGAAATAAGTTGATAAAAAGTGATTCTGATTTAACCAAAACAGGAGTTATTATAGCAGATCTATATCAAAAAATTAATGAAAGAAAAAAATCAATATAAGAAAGGTGAGCTATATGGATGAATATTTAGAAACAATGAAAGTTGAAGCAGCTTTACGTTCAGAGAATATGAAAATGCAATATAGAAAACAAAATAAGCCTAAAGATATTAATATTCTTGATTATACTGTAATTGCAGCTTTAAAAAAGCAAATACCACAAAAAACAACTCATGTAACAGCAGAAACTGATACTAAAATAGGAAGTTTTGTATTTCGTAAAGGCACTAAGATATATAGTTGTACATGTAATAAATGGGTGGGTTATAATGATTCATTTTGTAAGCATTGTGGTCAAAAATTAGAATGGGATTAATGCGTAATCTTTAGAGTGGAGGGAGATCATGGTAAAGCCAATTTTATTCAATACAGAGATGGTTAAGGCTATTTTAGAAAACAAAAAGACTTGCACCAGGAGAATTATTAAAAAGAAATATGAAAATGCTGATATTGATTGGTTTGAGAATAAACATGGTAAAAGACTTGTATATGTTCAGAATGATGTACCAGGACCTATAAAAAATCCTAACGGTACTACATCTCACAAACTAATAGCCATGGAAGAAATAAAAAAACCTTATGAGGTTGGAGATGTTCTTTATGTGAGAGAAACTTGGCTAAAGGGAGATGATGGGTATCACTACAAAGCTAATTCGACATCGTTAAGTGAAGAAGTAAGAAAACAATTCGGTTATAAATGGAAACCAAGTATTCATATGCCGAAGGTTGCAGCAAGAATATTTTTAAAGGTAACTGATGTTAGAGCTGAAAGACTACAAGATATTACAGAGGATCAATCAAGAAGAGAAGGGTGTTTTTTACCAAGCTATAAAGATGGAGAACTAGTAGGAGATTCAGTTACTCTATTTAAAATTTTATGGAATAACCTTTATAATAACTGGGGTGATAACCCATGGGTATGGGTTATAGAATTTGAAATAGTAGAAAAGGAATGAGGTCATGAAAAAGTTATTTGTAGAATGTAATGATGGAAGTAAAACAACTTATACTATAAAAAACAACGTAGACCATGTGCAATATGTAAATAGACATATAAATTACAGTTATGTGAAGTCTATTATACTGCAACAATATCCTAAGAAAGATAATGAACCAATAATATATAAGTAATTCGCAATGTGTAGATTTAATGTAGTAAATAAAAATGAGAGCGAGGTTTCTATATGAAATTGATTATTGAAAATGTAGAAGATAATGATGTAAAAGTAACATTTAATTTTAAGGGTAAAGACTATTCGGAAACATGGACAGACATAGGTAGTGGTTGTGCAACAACTGGTCGCAGTATAGTCAGCCAATTGGAATATGATGGTATAACTACGGAGGGTACAGATATAGAAGACTTATTAACAAGTGTTGAAGTAGCAGATTTTATGTCTTTATCAGAAAGAGAAAAAAATTGGTAATACGTCATACTAATAAGGGGTGAAGTAAATGAGTAAAGAAATTAAATTTAGAGTATATGATAAAGTCACTAAAGAAATATATCCAGTTGAAAGATTGTATTTCAAAAATGGAGAAGTTACTCATGTTGGATTTGATTATGAAAATATAAAAGATGAATTTCAAATTATAGATATTAAATTCATTGAATTATTACAATATACATTTTTGAAAGATGTAAACGGAAAAGATATTTATGTAGGTGATATTGTTAAATGTACTGAGTTAAGAAATGACAAGATAAACGAGTGGATATCTGCAGTTGAGTATGATGATTGCGATTATATAGTTCACGAAAGTAAAAATTGTGATTGCGCATTAAATTTATTCTTTGAAGGGACAAATAAAACTCCATTAACAGAGATAGAAGTCATAGGTAATATTTATAAGAATCCAGAGTTATTACAAGATATATAGTCTATAGTACTAAATTTTGGCACAAGAAGGTGGTAATAAAATGGCTATATTAAGCAGAACAGCAGAAAAGTGTAGGAAATGTCCGAATGTGAAAAAATGCAATAATAAGAGATTAGAAGCATGTGCATTAGCCGAATTACCTAAGCAAACAGAAGTTGTAGTAATGCCAATGACTAATCCAATTACACCTATTGTAATAAAAATGGGTGAATATGGGGATATACATACATCCATGGAAGAAATAAATGATAAGATAGCAAAAGCATTAAGTGTAAATGCTTGTTATTTTAATAAATAATAATGCTTGGTGAAGGAGCTGATCAGATGATAGATAAAGAATATATAGAAATACAATTTCTTAGGAAAGGCATTGTATTAACAGAAGAGCAGAAAAAATCGTTAGATGATTTAGTAATAGCAATGAATAATTTCGCCCAATTTATTGAAGAAACTATAAAGCCAATGTTTCAAAACATTTGGTCTAAAATAAAAGAAATATGTGCTTGGTTAGAAGAAGATCCTAAGAGAAAAGTTAAATATGGAATTGTAAAGATAATAAAATCAAATTCATATATGAAGATTAATAAGCCAAGAATAATTCATTGCAGAAATAATTGTTAATAATGCAAACGGGCGGAGGAATGAAAATATTATGGATAAGAAAAAAGATATATTAAGTTTAGTAAATAATATAATGAGTGACACAGAAAAAGAAGAAGCAATAAAAGATTTTATCAAAGAAGTTCCAGGCATAGTGACAATGCACAGATCTATATATGATGAAATGAAAAAACAAAAATATAATGAAGAACAATCTTTTAAATTTGCAAGTGATTATATATTAGGGATAATGCTTATAGCTATACAAAACAGAAATGGCGATACTAAATAAAGCTACTATTTAGTGTATTGATTGTATTTAATGTTATTACAATCAATACATAGAAATAAGAAAGGAAATACAAATGAAGTTATTAATGCATGTTTTAAGGAGAAATGATAGATTAGGAATTGATAATGAAACAATAACTTTCAGGGAAATTGCTGATAAATTAAAAGAAGAATTTTATGAAGTTATAAAAGCAATTAATAATTATAATCATGATAAAACAATCGGAAATTTAAAAGAAATTGTTAGAGAAACCTATGATGTAGCACAAATATGTATATTGATATTATTTAGATGCAATAGGATTGCTAAAGATTTTGATAAACCTGAACTAATTCAAGAAATAAATATAGAGCATAAGGATAAATTAATGGAACGCCAGTGGATCATTAAGACTGGAATTGAAATTGATGTTAAGGAATAGGAGGGATATAATGAATAAAGAGTTATTTGCAGAAACTGAAAATAAGGTACGTAGATATTATCAAAAAGATAAGATTATTAATTCATTAAATAGTAAAATAAATTTATTAAATAAGCAAATAAAGTCTTTAGAAGATGATTTGAAAAATTGTAACATAAATATAGATCCTGGAATAAAACCTTTATCATATGAGGAACGTGTACAGAGTTCTGGTGATGGATCAAGCTATGCTGAAAAAGAGACTATGAGATTAACAGAATATATGATGAAAAGAAAAAGTGATAAAGAAATGGAAAGACAGAAAATATTAGAGCAAATAGACCAAATAGAACTAGATTATATTTATATGAAAGATGCTATAGAAACTATACAGGGAGCATATAAAGAGTTACTTAAATTATATTATGAAAAAGGATTTAATGAGCAAAAAGTAGCAAACATATTAAATTGGAATCAATCACAAATAAACCGTAAAAAGTGGAAGCTAATGGAGAAAATAGCAGATTGGGATCAATGGAATAAAGTATCATAGAAAAAGCCTAAAATAATGCATAAAAAACGCATAAAAAACACATAATTATCTTTCAAAAATGAGATACAATAGTAAGTGGAAACATAAAGATTTTCTCATAAATTCTCAATACCCCTTTATACCATAAAAATGCCCTGTAAAGTCGAAGCCTTAAGTTAATACTTGAGAGATATATGTAGACAATATGGGGTATTTTAATTTGACTATAAATCAGTAGATATAAAAAATATTAAATAAAGAGAGGTGTAATAACCTCCATTGGCAAGTATATAGTATAATAATCTACTGATTTATTTTATTGTTAGGTATATATATGTAATAAATCCATAAATGGGTATATAATAAGTATGAGGTGATTGTTTGTGGGACTAAGTTTTAGAAAATCTATAAAATTATTTGGTAATACAAGAATTAATTTTAGCAAAACTGGTGGAGTTGGAATATCTACTGGTGTAAAAGGTGCTAGAGTAAGTATAAACTCAAAAGGTATTAGAACTACAGTTGGAAAAGGTGGATTGCAATATAGAAAAGATGTTAGTTTTAAGAAAAATAAAGTTGCAGATAAACCTTCGATATCTGAAAAGCCACATATTAACGATTATGATAAATCAATAGTGGCTGATTTAAACTATAGTAGACCTAGAATTTCAGAAAAAGCTGTTAAATGGCTTGGGATATCAATAGTTTTGATTATAGCAGGAGCTATATTTCCTCCGATTCTTATATTAGCATTAATTTCTATAATATATGATATAGGACTTATGATTTTTAATAAAGAATTCAAAAGTTCATGCATGAGCCAAATGGCAGTAGAGCATTACAAAAAAGGTGAATATGAGAAGAGCAGGGATTTCTGCTATAAAGCATTAAAATTATATGAAGGAAATACTAGCGCTAAAAAGTTAATAGATATATTAGAAGCATCAAAATAATGATGCTTCTTTTATTTTGCAAGGAGGTGAGGACATTGGAAAAGGAATATTTAAGTTATAAATGCAAATCATGCAAAAGGACCTTTATAATTTTAAAAGTTGAAATGGACAGTAAGCATTATTTAAAATGTCCTCATTGTTCATGCAAAGATTTAAAGAAAGAAAAAGAAACAGATGATCTTAGAGATTGTTTCAATCATGCAACCTATAAAAGAGAACATGGAGCATTAAGGCAGGTGAGACAGAAATGAATTCAGTTGAACCTGCCTTTAATGAGCATATGTTTAAAGAGAAATTGTTTAATATAGGGATTGAAGAGATAGATCAAAAAGACTATCTAAAAGTAATGAAAAGTGTTCCATCAGATTATAAATATAAACTTTCTGAATTTATATTAAATAGAACTAAAGAAGGCAAAAGGTTAAAGACAATTGAAAGTTATATTATCGACTTAAAGCAGCTTATTAAATATTTGGAATTAAAAGAGAAAGAGATAGATCAACTTGAAGATGGTGATATAGAGAGATATAAGAATTATCTGTTAAAGCATGGATTAAAAGCTAAATCAATAAATAGAAAACTGGCTTCAATAAATCAATTCTTAAAATATATTGGATCACAAGTTAAATTTAAAAAGATTAAAGAACAGAGAAATAATTTTCTGAATGATGTACTTACAAAAGAAGAGATTGAAAAACTATTAAAGAGCTGCAAGGATAACATAAGAAATAAAACTATTATGTTTACATTATATAAAACAGGATTACGTGTATCGGAGCTATTAAAATTAACTATTGGTGATGCAAATAAAAAGGCTATAGATATTGAAGGTAAGGGTGGAAAGTATAGAAAGATACCTATACCTAAGAGTGTTAAAGAATCATGGAATGAATATCTGAAAGTAAGGATTCGTGATGATAGTAATAAACTATTTATTGGAACACAAGGACCTTTAAAAAGAAGTAGCATAAATAGCATTATAAAGAAACATGCAGGGATAGCAAAGGTTAAAAAAGAAAAGGCTCACCCTCATAATTTTAGACATGCTTTTTGCAAGGCCTTAGTTGAAAATGGTGTGCCAATTGAAACAATAGCAGATTTAGCAGGGCACTCTAGTCTAGAGACAACAAGGATATATACTACGAAAACTGAAAAGGAATTGAGAGATATACTTGATGATATGTAAAAGTAAATAATAATTTATTATGTAATCTTAGTTAAATTATTAACGATTTCCGAAACTATAATCTTAACGAGGAAATGGAAGATTAGTAGAAAGTTATACACTAATATATGGTAATTGGAAATGTTAATTGAGAATAGATGAAATTAAAAACGTAATGCATAGTAAAAAAAAGTAAGAGTTAGAATTTTGAAATAAGTTAAATATAATTTAAGAATTTAATATACTCACATAATAATAATGTTATGTACAAAATATAGGGCTGAATTGTAAGCTATTGAGAATAAAGACCACGATATGGATATATTTTACTGGGAAAAACCCTGAAAATTAATATAAAAAGGCTCAAACCCTTGGGATATCAACGTTTAGAACAGATATTCCCATTTTGAGTAGGTACTCCCGGAGAATATGCCCAGACAGCGGGTCGGGCGATGCCCGGGATTTTTCTAGGCAAAAAGAATTTTTCAAAGGCGTTTCCGTTTCAGTATTTAAGGGAGGAGGAGTACCTTGAGTGAAGATGATAAAAAAATTGAATCAGTTGAACATGTAACAGTAACGAGTACTGTTTTAGCAAATTTATTTGGAATGACATCAAGAAGAATTAGACAATTAGAAAATGAAGGTGTTATAAAAAAAGTTGCGAGAGGTAAATATTCATTACAAGAAAATATAAAAAGTTATATTACTTTTATAAAAGCTTCAGTAAATCTGAAAGAAAACAATACAGAAGAAACTAAGATAAATTATGATGAAGAACATGCTCTACTAGAAAAGAGAAAAAGAGAAAAGATTGAATTAGAACTGGCATCAATGAGAGGGACAATGCATTTTAGCGAAGATGTTGAAAGAGTTATGAATGATATGTTGTCTAATTTCAGAGCAAAGATTTTAGCATTGCCTTCAAGAGTAGCTCCAAGACTAATAGGTATTGATACTATTGCTGATATACAAGAAATTTTACAAATAGAAACATTAGAGGTGCTTCAAGAGTTAAGTGAATATAATCCTAGCGAATTTTATAGTGAGGAATATGTTGATGTTCTTGATGATGAAATTTACAATGAAGGTTTAGAAAAAAATGAAAAAGAAACAAAAGATTAAAAAGAAAACTATAGATTTATTTAGAAACATAGTATCAATATTAGCACCACCACCACTTTTAACTGTATCTAAATGGGCTGATAATTATAGAAAATTATCTCCTGAAAGTTCCGCTGAACCAGGACAATGGAGAACATCAAGAGCAGAATATCAGCGTGAGATAATGGATTCACTTTCTAATAAAGAAACTGAAATTATAATTGTAATGAGTAGTGCTCAAGTAGGAAAAACTGAATTAATAAACAATATAGTAGGTTATTTTATAGATTATGATCCTTCACCTATTATGTTATTAATGCCAACATTGGATTTGGCTCAATCTTATTCAAAAAAGAGATTAGCACCAATGATAAGAGATACACCAGTATTAAGAAACAAAGTTAAAGATGCAAAATCAAGAGATTCTGATAATACTTTATTAGAAAAAGGATTTCCCGGAGGATATATTGCATTAACAGGAGCAAATTCACCAACAGGATTATCTTCAAGGCCGATTAGAATTCTATTAGCAGATGAAGTTGATAGATTTCCAGCAAGTGCAGGTATTGAAGGTGATCCTTTGTCGTTAGCTGAAAAAAGAACAAAAACATTCTGGAATAAAAAGAAATTTTTCGTTTCAACTCCAACAGAGAAAGGTATTTCAAGAATTGATAAAGAATTTGATGATAGTTCTCAGGAGGAATGGTGCTTACCTTGTCCTGTTTGTGGTGAATTACAGCCATTAAAATGGGCACAAATTCATTTTGAAGATGTAACTCATGAATGTAAATTTTGTGAAAAAAGAAGTAATGAGTTCGAATGGAAGGCAGGCAAGGGAAAGTGGATTGCTAAATATCCTGAAAAAATTAAAAAAAGAGGATTTCATCTTAATGCATTAGCTTCACCTTGGGAACGTTGGGAAAATATCATAGAAGAATTTAAATTGGCGAAGAAAAATGGAACTGATACTTTAAAAACATGGGTTAATACAACTCTAGGTGAAGTTTGGGAAGCTGATGAAGGTGAAGGAGCTGATAATGATGATTTAGTTGCAAGAAGAGAATATTATATCAATGAAGTTCCAAGAAAAGTTATTGTTCTAACTGCAGGAGTAGACGTTCAGGATGATAGACTTGAAGTTGAAGTTGTTGGTTGGGGTGCAGGTAAGGAAAATTGGGGAATACAATATAAGGTTTTTTATGGTGATCCTGGGCAATCAATAGTATGGCAACAACTAGATGAATATTTATTAAGAACATTTTGGTTTGAAGATGATGATGGACTTGTAATATCTTGTGTATGCATAGATAGTGGAGGTCACTACACAACAGAAGTTTATAAGTTCTGCAAATTAAGAGAGCATAGGAGAATATTTGCGATAAAAGGTGTTGGTGGATATGGAAAACCATTCATAGGAAAGCCAACTAGGAATAATAGAGAAAGAGCAGCATTATTTTCAATTGGTGTTGATACTGGAAAAGAAACAATATTATCAAGATTAAAGATACAAGAAGATGGACCAGGCTATTGTCATTTTCCAATTGAAGATGGTAGAGGATATGATGAAAATTATTTCAAAGGATTAACTTCAGAGAAGAGAGTATTAAGGTACAAAAAAGGTGTTCCGACTTTTGAATGGATAAAAAAGAGTAGCAGCATAAGAAATGAACCAATGGATTTAAGAAATTATGCTAATGCAGCTTTTGAAATATTAAATCCTAACTTAGATGAAATGGCATGTAAAAATATTAATGGAAATGCATTCATTCAAAATCCTAAAAGTATAAAAAAGAAAAGAAGAGTAATATCTAAAGGACTTTAGAAAGGAGAAAACATGGGGATTTCATTAG
>Ga0302173_10000366_pt1 | contig 24777 bp, 14 predicted proteins | sample I_Fen_N3_1_FD_198785 | JGI IMG/M metagenome (GOLD analysis project Ga0302173, IMG submission 198785) | Peat permafrost microbial communities from Stordalen Mire near Abisko, Sweden - I_Fen_N3_1 | ecosystem: Environmental > Terrestrial > Soil > Wetlands > Permafrost | place: Sweden: Abisko... | reverse complement strand
AAGACCGAAATCATATCCTGCTTTCAGTTGGTACCTCTTCCACTGTAAACCTGCACCAATACCTAATTGTATGTTAAGACGACTCAACAGGGCATCTTTATACAAGTCAGCAAACTGCGAAGGAACATAACTAACATCCGAAGTTGTGTTGACAGTCTGATAGAGCCCGATATTAATATTCGGTCCGGCATATCCAAAACCCTTCAGCTTTTTCGAAAAAGGATATGTATAAGTGACATGTAATGGGATATTCAGAAAATGACCGTAAGATACGTAGGTTACTCTGGTCGAATTTGGATATTTCTGTATTTTATCCGAATAAACAAAGTTATAAAGTACCCCTGTCAGTAAGCTGAATTGATTTTTAAGATCAAATTCTGCTGTTCCTCCCACCTGGACACCATTGAAAAATGTTGAACTAATGCCGGATCCTACCCGTACCGGATTGTTGTAACCCACTTCTAACCTGTAGATCTGAGCATTAACCGAACATACGACTACTAATAAAACAATAAGTATGCGAAATTTCAAAGTGAGTTTCATACAGTTGGATATAAAAAATTATATAATTTTTATTCGGTAGCAAAGATAGATTTTTTTTAGCAAACTATAGCCATTGCTAAGGTTCATTGATCAACACATTATCTGTTTTTAACAGAACCAAGTTTTTATCTTAACTTGTTTTAGTTTTACCATACCCATTATTCAAAAAAACAAACGTTTTAAATTAAAATTTAGTATCCAGTTTCTGTTAATTTGTACTGATTATTCATGTTAAATTTATTTCAGAATTAAAATGTATAATTATTCAGTATCAATTCCACTCTCCTTTTTTTTTAAGTGTCAACTCCCGGATGTTTTTCCTTTGATTTATAAAATAATTCTTGCTTTTTACGACACAATTAAATTTAAATATTTATTTTTGTATCTGATATTCTTCGCTTCCCGATTGGGTATGATTCATACGTTGGTTTATGAATGGTTTTGGATCCGTTTAGGTTAGGTTTATATTCCCATTTATCAATCATTTATCAATCATTTATTCCCCATTTATATGCCATATATCTATATAGATATATGGCATATAAATGGGGAATAAATGTGTATTAAATCGTTTCCAAAACCAATCCAAAACCAATCCAAAATGGATCCAAAACCTATCTAAAACTAATATAAAAACAATATTCAGTTGATGAATGTCAATGCGCGGAATGAAAAATGGATCCGGGTTCATATTCATCCGGAGTGGAAATTTGGTATTTTGAAATTACGGAATTAAAATTATTTTTTCAATCAGGCTCCAATTAGTTTTTAAAATATGAAAATGACAGCTCTATTACATAGAGTTTTATTCATTTTTATTTTCAGGTACAGGAATTTTAATGGAATATGATTCGGAATGTCTCGGGTATAAAGACCAAAATTATTTTTTGTTTTTAAAATACTGTGTCCCCACGATCAGTAGTTCGAACAACAATACAGATAACTTTGAAGTGCTGACTAAGACTATTTGCTATTGACTGATTAGCAATATTTTGAAAAGAATTATATAGTAGTCACAAACTATCAGTATTTTAACCGCCTCAATTCTGTAATTAAAAAGGATTGTTGTAATCTTCACTTGTGCCGCCCCAAGCCCCTGAAGGGGATGTAAAGAGTGGGATACTTGAGTTATTTATAATAAAGTATAGGAATAATCATTTAAATTTTATACCAGCTTCTGGTTTATTTATCGTGATTAACTTCATATTCCCGTTAACTAATGAACTAAATGCTAATTGTATTTGAGAAAACTTATTGTTTAGACAAATTTAAAATTATATCCTCAGTAATCCCACTCTTTACATCCCCTTCATGGGTTTGGGGCGACTTTAAGGCAGTTTATTCTTTTTTTAATCATATTATATCCTCAGTAATCCCACTCTTTACATCTCCGTTAGCTAACGGACTTGGGACGGTGTTTCTTGAGACGATTCATAAGCAGAAAAACCTTCTTTGTTTTTATTATTCTTTAATAGGGTTAATATCTTGTGGGTTGTCCTTTCTACTAATTCCCCGCGATCAAAGATCGATCATCAAGATAGATTACTTTAAAGTGCTGAATAAGATTATTTGCTATTGCCTGATTAGCAATAATATGAAAAGAATTATATAGTAGGATGAAATAAAATTTAAGGTAGTCACTTTGCTGATAATCAATTCGGGGATGTAATTAATTGTGATGAATATACTTTTTTTTAAAGTAAATATTTTAATTAATGTCTTTAATTAATTAAAAAAATAAATTCTATCTTTGTCTAATTATTAACCCTAAAATGGAATGCTTTTTTACACGACAGGTTATCAATTTACAGTTACTGAATTCAAGAAATAACAAATGGAAAAGTCTATAGGGATAACCCCGGAAATAATATCCACCCTTGAAAATAATGATGTTTTTGTCTTTGGGAGCAACCCGGCAGGACGGCACGGTGGTGGAGCTGCCCGTACTGCGATGAAATGGGGAGCTGTAATGGGTCAGGGTGTTGGATTGCAGGGGCAGACCTATGCCATACCAACCATGTTCAATACCACTGAAGAAATTCGACCATACGTCACTGAATTTATAACTTTCGCTAAAAATCATCCCGAATACAGATTTTTAGTAACTAAAATAGGGTGCGGAATAGCCGGTTTTACAGTTACTGAAATGGCGGAACTTTTCCGACCGGTGATTAACGGGCATATTCAGAACATTTATCTACCCAATGAATTTATACTGGTACTTGTTCAGGGAGATGGTAATCGGGAAATGTAATTCTCGTCCCATAAACGAACCTGCTTCCAATGCGAAGTATTTCAAATAAAAACAGAATAGAAAAATGAAAATTCTACATACTTCCGATTGGCACCTGGGACACCGGTTGCTCGAACAGTCACAACAGGAGGAGCAGGCATTGTTTCTTGATTGGTTAATCGATCATATTACTTTGAACAGGATCGATGTACTACTCGTTGCCGGTGATATTTTCGATGTGGGTGTTCCTTCGGCACAGGCACAAAAGCTATATTATGATTTTTTGATTCGACTGCACAACACTTCATGCCGGGAAGTGATCATTACCGGAGGTAACCATGATGCCCCAAGTACATTAAATGCCCCCAAAGAATTGCTGAATGCCCTTTCTATCCGGGTAGTGGGGAAAGCTACCGAAGATATTGCTGATGAGATATTCAATATCTCTGTCGGAACTGAAAACCTGATGGTGGCAGCCGTCCCATTTTTACGTGATCAGGATATTCGTCGCGCCATTGCTTCGGAAACGGGCGAAGAAATAAATAACCGCTATAAATCGGCACTCGTACGGCATTATACGGATATCGCCTCAGCCTGTCAGCATCTGGCACTCCCGGGTACTAAAATAATTGCTATGGGTCATTTATTTGCTATCGGTGGTAAAACATCCGAAAGTGAACAAAGCATTTATGTCGGTAATTTAGGAGATATCGGAGCAGGTGATTTTTCGGAAACCTTTGATTATGTTGCTTTGGGGCATTTGCACCGGGCACAGTATATCGGAGGGAAAGAATCCATTCGTTATTCCGGTTCGCCCATTATACTGAGCTTTAGTGAAGTGGGACAGGAAAAAAAAGTGGTTGAAATAGAAACGGGTGAAGGCATTCTTGTAAAAGAAGTGCCCGTTCCGGCTTTTCGAAAGGTCTTGCAAATTAAAGGAACTGTGGACGATTGTAAATTACAGTTGGAAGCATTGGATAACGATCCACAACCTCTGGTTATCTGGGCGGAAGTTATATTAACCGCCGAAAAGGAAGCCGCTTTGGGATACCGTGAAATATTTGATTTTGCGAAAAGCCTGAAAGTGGAAGTCCTCAAGGTGACTGTAAAGGACGATCGAAAATTTGAACATCTGAAAAGTCTGGTCGATTCGGCACAACATGTAAAGACATTCACTCCGCTAGAAGTATTCCGGTTGAAGTGTGAGGAGCAGAACGTCGATTTAAATGAAAACGGTGAACTGTTGGATGCATTCAATGAGATATTACAACTGGTACATGATAATGATAAGGTTTAACCGAAAATGAAAATATTAAAAATTGAATTGCAGAATATTAATTCGTTGCATTGCGAAACTCCAATTATCATTGACTTTGAAAGTCCGCGATTCGAGGATGTCGGATTGTTTGCAATTACCGGACCGACCGGTGCAGGGAAAACAACATTGCTCGATGCCATTACCATTGCATTATACCGGAAAGTTCCCCGGTTTGAAAAATCGAACAGCAGGGCAGGACTGGAAGATGTAGTGAGCTATGGTGCCGCAACGGCTATGTCGAGGGTGACTTTTGAAGCCAGTGGAAAAAGGTACGAAGCACAATGGGATATCCGGCTGGCAAGTAATTCGGGAAAGAAATTAGGCAAACCTGTTGAAAGTGTTCGATTGAAAAATTTAAGTACCGAACAGATACTCGCGGAAACTAAAACTACCTGTGATGAAAAGATTGCGGAAGTGACTCAACTGAATTATGACCAGTTTCTTCGATCTGTCATGTTGGCACAAGGAGAATTTGCCGCATTTCTATCGGCTAAAAATTCGGAGAAAGGATTGTTGTTACAACAAATTGCAGGAGATGAAATCTACCGGAAAATTGGTGAAACACTAAAAAATAGAATTTCTGATGAGAAGAAATTATTGGAACAAATCAACAATAAAATAAATACAGATGATTTGCTCAGTGAAGAGGATACTGATCGTCTTAAAATTGAAGCGAAACAACTTGAAGAGGATCAGAAAGATGTAGAAGCAAAGTTGAAAATAATCGAGGACATACTGAAATGGTTCGAACAAAAAAAGAAGCTGGCAAATCAAAAAGAACTCATTGGAAAAGAAAAACAGCAATTGGAACTTGATGTTGAAAAACATCATCCCATTTTTGTGCAACTAGCCAAACACCAGTCGGCTGAACCAATAAAAGAATCTTTAAATGAAGTCGTCCGTCTTGAAAATGAAATTGAAAAAAAGTCAAATCGCTTAAATGTACTTGAACTGGAATTAAGTAGACTGGAAGTAAAGGTGAAACTGACTGTTGAGGATGAATTGGTCAGCAAAAACAAAGCTGCCGAATGTGAACAACTGGCAATGGAATGGCAACCGAAATTGGAAAAAGTAACTGCCCTGGATACTAATATTAAAACGCATCAAACCAATATTGTTGAAAAACAAAAACTTATTGCTGATATCACGATTTCTCTGAATGATATTCTGCTTAAACGGGATAAGGAAACCAGAGTCGTGAAATTGTATGATGAGGAATTGGTAAAAACCCGGACTTTTTTAAACCAAAACAAACAAATTCCTGTTTATGAAAAATACATAAGTTCATGGAACACGCAACTGACACAACGGAAAAGCAATTCGGGAAGAATATCCGTATTAAACGATGAAATAATCAAAGGGAACAGAGATTTTTCGGAAAACAAATCGAAAATTGAAGCCCTTGAAATAAAACGGATAAAGGAAAAAGAAACATTCGACGTGCTTTCAAATCAACTTAAGGGCATACAGGAGTATTTGGTTGTCACCAATATTGAAAATCTGGTAAATCAAAATGAACTACTGAGTATTCAAAAAGAAAAGTTGCACGAACTTATCCAATTGTCGGAAAACTATAACGTCCTCAATACAAATCAAGACATCCTAAAAGAACAGAGAAAAGTCCTGGAATTAAGGCTAAACGGATATTCAACCCAATTACTGCAGTTCACGGTTGAAATTGAACACGCCTCCCAATTGCTGAAAGATGCCGAAGAATTGTATGAGAAAGATAGTTATATCGTCAGTCTGGAAGAGGAAAGAAAAAAATTAAAGAAAGGTGAACCCTGTGCCCTGTGCGGGTCTACCGAACATCCGCTAATCGCGAAATATTCCGAACTGAGAATCTCGGAAAGCAAAATGAAATTAGAATCCCGGAAAGAAAAGTTATCTTATTTAACTGAAGAATTAAAAAAAACAGAATTATCAAAAACCAAAGAGACTGCCGAACTTGAAAATTGTCAGGCTCAATTAATAAAGCTGGAGCAGGAAAAGAAAACTGTAACTGATAAATTTGGTGCCTATTCTACTGATTTTAAACTTGAAGATAAAACCATCATTGAGACTGCTTTTAAGAACATAGAAAATCAAAAGATATCGCTCACTAAAAAAATCAGTGAGACTCAGGAGCAGCAGAAAATAAAGGATAAAATCGATGAACAGGTAAAATTAGTTGTGACCGGAATAAATGAGTTTGAACTACAACTGACTCAATTAAAAACAGCAAACAATTCAATCGCTGAAACTAGTTCAGAGAAGAAGGCTGAAATAATCAGATTGAAGGATACAAATATTGAACTGGAAGAACCTTTGAAAACTCAATTTTCAGAATGCGGGTTACAGATCCCTGAAATTGAAGATACATTCCTCTTTTTACAACAGACAGGACAGCTTATTAAATCGTACAACGATACTACTAAACGATATACCGATGTTGATAATTCCATGAAGCAATCTTTTATTGAAATTGGAAATTTCAATAACCAGATAAAAAACAAGAACGATGAAATCCAGGGAATTAATGGTCAACTTACAACATTAAAGAATGAACTTGTTTTGTTTAACGAAAACAGAAAGGCAATTTTATCCCCGGAAATCAGCACGACCGACAAACGAAATGAGCTTCAAAAAGCAATCGATTCATCGCGTGCCATCGAAAAATCGGTTACAACCATTCTGAATACGTTGAAAGAAACTCAGACAGGACTTATCGGGGAGAAGAAGAGCATCATCAAAGAACAACTTGAAAATACTGAAGAGTTTAAACATTTGTTGATTGTACTTACTGAGAAGATTGAAGGCAGTATCTTCAATTCGCGCGATGAAGTGGCATCAGCATTGCTGAATGAAAATGTGTTAACCAACTATTCGTTGATAAAAAAAGATATTGACGAAAGAACCATAGCCTTGAAAACGCAGGAAGAGGGATTTACTGCCGAAGATGAAAAACTTGAATTGGAACGGAAGAATGAAATAACAGAAGAGAATGCCCGCGAAAAACAATCAGGATTCAATGACGATAGAAACAAATTGCTCCACATGTCAGGAGTTATAACAGAAAAATTCCGAAAAGATTCTGAAATAAAAAACAGGAATGCAAAAGTTGTGGCTGAGATTAAAGTTCAGGAAATTGTCTGTCGTAAATGGATGGGTTTAATGATTTTGTTGGGCGGAAACCAGGATGCTTTTAATACCTACGTGCAAAGACTAACGCTTAAAAACCTGATCGATCTGGCAAATCTGCATTTGTATAAACTTAATCGCCGTTACTCTTTACAGCTGAACCCTCAATACAAACCCGGAGAAGAACTGAATTTCAGGCTGGTTGATCATTATCAGGCAGACGATACCCGATTGACCGATACAACAAGCGGTGGTGAAAAGTTCCTGATCAGTTTATCACTGGCACTTGGCCTGTCCGATCTGGCAAGTCATAACGTCAGTATCGGATCCCTGTTTATTGATGAAGGTTTTGGTACACTGGATAATGATACACTCGAAACCGTTATCTCAACACTCGAAACTTTAAAAGCACAAGGGAAAACCATCGGGATTATTTCACATGTAGATAGCCTGAAAGAACGGATTCCTGTTCAGATTCAGGTGTTCAAGAAAAGTAACGGAGTAAGTATTGTTGAAATGAATAAATAATCACTCAATAATTTTATCAACCATGGGACTCACAATTCACTATCAAGGACGCATTGCCGATAAACAAAAACTCCCTCAATTGATTGAAGAACTCGAAGAAATATCGAAAGCACACGGCTGGAATTATCACATTTTAGGACGGAATTTCCCAGCGGGCGTCTATCCGGAAGATAAAAATGATGGAAATCTTTATGGAATATTATTCAACCCTCCGGGCAGCGAACCTGTATCATTCACCTTCTTACGGAATGGGCGAATGTGCGGACCTGTGCAATTGAATTGTTGGGGTGAAAGTACCAATGAAAAGGAGTTGGGATACTTGTATCTGAATTCCACCAAGACGCAATATGCAGGCAGCAATATCCATAAAATGGTGATCGGGATATTCAGATATATTGTTCCACATTTTCTGGCAGATTTTAAAATGATAGACGAAGCTGCATACTGGGAAACAAATGATGAGAAACTACTTGAAGAAAATTTCAGAAGAAATACAGAACTGATCAACGGCTTTGCTGACGCCTTAAGTGAAAGTCAAGCACATGAAGGGGAAGAACCGGAAACATTTATCCAGCGGGTGATCCGTGAGTTTTGGGAAAAGAAAAAGAAGAATAAAAAAGATGATCCATCCATTCCTTAGCCGAGAATAACTCTGAAATACAATTCGCAAAGTTTTTTTTTAAATATTTTTTCCATTGTTTCTGTCTTTTGTGAATTGAATAGAATCTATCTAAACATCTAAATAGCAAGGTGAAATGTAATACTATATTTCACCTTCTTTTTTGAGCTGAACACTGAAGTACGGCTTTCCAACTATCCCCTCTAACCGTCCAACCCTTCTGCCGGACCAATAGTCATATTGTCCATGTAAAAAATAAATTCCTCTATTTGTCAGATAAAAAAAATTGGCTCTATTTGCATATATATTCTAATGATATATTTTCAAACGAGTTCTCACCTTAAAATTTAAATATACTTTAATATTATGCAAAAGAAAACATATTTCTTTTTATTCCAAATTGCAATGATTTCGGCCATGGGTGGTTTTCTGTTTGGGTACGACTGGGTGGTTATTGGTGGAGCGAAACCATTCTACGAACAATTTTTTCAGATCGCACATCTTCCCTATATGCAAGGATGGGCTATGAGTAGTGCTTTGATCGGTTGTTTAATCGGCGCCCTGATTTCAGGGAAATTAAGTGATAAGTATGGACGTAAAATCATGCTTGTTTTTTCAGCTGCACTATTTGTCTGTACTTCAATAGGAACAGGCCTTTCTCCTGATTTTACCTTCTTTAATATCTTTCGCCTGATCGGCGGGCTGGCTATTGGAATGGCATCAAGTCTTTCACCTATGTATATTGCTGAAATCGCGCCTGCTCATCTCAGGGGTAGGTTTGTTGCCATCAATCAGCTTACCATTGTGTTGGGGATTCTATCGGCACAACTGGTGAACTGGCATATAGCAGAACCGGTGTCATTGGGAGCAACCGGGGATATGATCCGCATGTCCTGGAACGGTCAACTGGGATGGCGCTGGATGTTTTGGGTAATGACCATTCCTGCCGGGTTGTTTTTTATATTGGGATTTACCCTGCCCGAAAGCCCCCGTTGGCTGGTAACGAAAGGCAAAACAGCTGCTGCACTCAAAATATTCAGTAAAATAGGTGGTGTAGCATATGCTGAGCAGGAATTGAAATCTATTGGGTCGAATACAGGTTCCGATGAACAGGCCGGATTCAGGCAATTGCTTAATCCGAAATATCGCAATGTACTTATCATTGGGATTGTGCTGGCCGTTTTTCAGCAATGGTGTGGCATAAATGTCATATTCAATTATGCCCAGGAGATATTTATGTCGGCGGGATTCGGAATTTCTGATGTGTTGATGAACATCGTGATTACCGGGGTGGTGAATGTGATATTTACAGTAATTGCCATGTTTCTGGTGGATAAATGGGGTCGTAAGGTCTTGCTGAAAATTGGTGCATTCGGACTTACCATCATTTATGCCATCATGGGAAGTGCTTATTACTTTCACGTATCGGGATTCCCATTGCTGATCATTGTTATTCTTGCCATAGCCTGTTATGCCATGACCCTGGCTCCTGTTATGTGGATCGTCATTTCAGAGATATTCCCGAATAAAGTGAGGGGCATAGCTATGTCTATTGCCACTTTTGCGTTATGGTCGGCATGTTTTATCCTTACCTATACTTTCCCCCTACTGAATAAAGGATTGGGGGATGCCGGTACGTTCTGGCTGTATGGTATTATTTGTTTGCTGGGAGGCATTTTTGTGACCCTGAAGGTCCCGGAAACAAAAGGAAAGAGCCTGGAAGAGTTGGAAAAGGAATTGATAAAAATTAAATAGAATATCGAGGAATGGAAAAGATAACCGCGTATTTAATACAAAGTACCGTGAGCACAAAAGTAGTGCAGGCGTGGAGTGAAGATGTAGTTTTGCCTACTTATCAGATTGGAAAAGAAGAAAAGAATCCTATTTTCCTCGAAAAAAGGGTTTATCAGGGGAGCAGCGGTTCGGTATATCCGTACCCGGTGGTGGAAAAGATTTCGGATGTCAAAGTTGATAAGACCTATCACGCCATATTTATAGAGAATTATTATTTGAAAGTGATGATTCTTCCCGAATTAGGCGGACGCGTTCATATGGCTTATGATAAAATAAAAAAGCGGCACTTTGTCTACTACAACCAGGTGGTAAAACCGGCGCTGGTCGGACTTACCGGTCCGTGGATATCGGGAGGAATCGAATTTAACTGGCCACAACATCATCGTCCTTCTACTTTCCTGCCTGTCGATTCATGCATTGAACACAATTCGGATGGAAGTATGACCATTTGGTGCAATGAAGTGGAACGTATGTCACGGACAAAGGGGGCACAGGGCTTTACACTTTATCCTGATTATGCTTATCTCGAAATCAGTGTGAAGATTTATAACCGGACTCCTTTTCCACAAACATTCCTCTGGTGGGCAAATCCGGCAGTGGTAGTAAATGACTATTATCATTCTGTCTTTCCACCTGATGTCAATGCGGTATTTGATCATGGAAAAAGGGATGTGTCCAGCTTTCCGATAGCTACCGGGATATATTACAAACAGGATTATTCGGCAGGTGTTGATATTTCCAAGTACAAGAACATCCCCGTGCCGACTTCGTATATGGCTATCTGTTCGAAATATGATTTTGTCGGAGGATATGATACAAAAGCACGAGGTGGTTTATTGCATGTTGCCAATCATAATGTGTCACCCGGAAAAAAACAATGGACCTGGGGAAACAGTGATTTCGGAAAAGCCTGGGATCGTAACCTGACGGATGAAGATGGTCCGTATATTGAATTAATGACCGGTGTTTATACGGATAATCAACCGGATTTCTCATGGCTTCAACCCTATGAAGAAAAGTCCTGGAAGCAATACTTTATGCCTTATTCAGAAGTGGGCTATGTGAAAAACGCAACAAAAGAAGCCATGGTCAATCTTAGTGTTGAAAACGGGAATGCAACGATTATCCTGTATACCACTGCTGACTATGATGTAAATGTGGTACTGAAAAATCAGGGAGCTAAAGTGCTTTTCGAAAAGCAAATCCTCGTATCCCCTGAAAATCCGTATAAAGAAGTGATTGAAGTCTCTGGATATGCAGTTGAAGATCTAAGACTTCAGGTCTTTTCAAAAAAAAGTGAATTGCTGGTGGAATATGTTGCTGAAAAGCCGGTTACAAAGCCACTGCCCGAACCTGCCAAAGCGGCTAAAGACCCAAAAGATATCACCTCGGTGGAACAACTTTTCCTGACAGGCTTGCATATAGAACAATACCGCCATGCAACCTATAACCCGATGGATTATTACGCGGAGGCTTTAAAAAGGGATGAAGGCGATATCCGATGTAACAATGCCACCGGGTTGTTGCTGATGCGGAAAGGGCAGTTTCTGAAAGCAGAAAAGTATTTTAGGAAAGCCATTGACACGTTGACGGAGAAAAACCCGAATCCTTATGATGGCGAACCGTTTTATCAACTGGGAGTCTGTTGCAAAATACAGGGGAAAAATGAGGAAGCCTATGAATCATTCTTCAAGGCAACATGGAGTGCTGCCTGGCAGGATGCCGCTTACCTTTCCCTGGCACAAATCGACACTGCTAAAGGTGATTTTATTCAGGCACTGGACAATGTAGAACGATCCCTGATAAGGAACTGGCACAATCACAAAGCCCGCCAGTTGAAGAGTTCCATACTTCGTAAATTGAATCGGAATGAAGAAGCTTTAGCCTGGATAGATGATTCATTAAAAATTGATCATTTCAATATCGGATGTCTTTTTGAGAAGTATCTTCTCACTTCGGATGGGGCAGTATTACTTGAATTTACGACATTGATGCGTGGATGGGCACATAACTATTTGGAATATGCATTTGACTTCTCATCTGCCGCCCTGTATGATGAGGCCATTCAGTTGCTTATGGTATATGTTCAACGTACGGAAGCACTTTATCCCACGGTGCTTTATGCAATTGGCTACTTCTATAATAAAAATGGAAATGTGGCTTCTGCCATCGATTTTTACAACAGGGCTGAAAAATGTATTCCTGATTATTGTTTCCCGAACCGGTATGAAGAGATTCTTATTTTACAGAATGCCATTCAACTGAATCCTACAGGTGCCAAAGCTTATTATTTCCTGGGTAATTTCTGGTATTCGAAACAGCAGTACGAAAATGCAGTCTCTATGTGGGAAAAGTCATCCGAATTGGAAGATAGTTTCCCCACAGTCTGGCGAAATTTATCATTGGCATACTATAACCGGCTGAATGAAAAACAAAAAGCGGTATCGGCACTCGAAAAAGCTTTTTCATTGGATGAACGTGATGCCCGCATCTTTATGGAACTCGACCAGCTGTATAAAAAGATAGGACGTTCACACAAAGATCGGTTTGATTTCCTGACCCGGTATATTGATCTGGTAAATTCGCGTGATGACCTGAGTATTGAATATATTCAATTACTGAATCAACTGGAACAGTTTGAAAAAGCAAAGCAGTTGATGGAAGGAAGAACATTCCATCCATGGGAAGGTGGTGAAGGAAAAATTACAGGTCAATATACATTCTGCCGGGTTGAACTGGCAAAACTGGCTATTGAGGAAAAACAATTCAGGGCTGCCATTAACCTGTTGATCGAAACAGATGCCTATCCGCACAACCTGGGAGAAGGAAAATTACCCAATACGGAGCAGAATGATGTAGATTATTATAAAGGAATAGCCTATAACGGGCTTGGTGAAATCGAAAAGGCAAAGATCTGCTTTGAAAAGGCAACCAGAGGATCATCCGAACCTCAGATTGCTTTCTTCTACAATGACTCTCAACCGGATAAAATTTTCTACCAGGGACTCGCAAGGAAAGTCCTTGGTTCATTGAAAGAAGCTGAAACATGTTTTAGAAACCTGATCCGCCATGGTAAAGAACATATGAATGATACCTGCCGCATTGATTACTTTGCTGTTTCCCTGCCCGACCTGGCAATTTGGGATGAAAACCTGAATGTCCGAAACAGGATTCATTGTAACTATGTCCAGGGATTGGGTTTATTAGGGTTAGGGGATCAAAAAGAGGCTTCCGTTTTCTTTAAAGAAGTCCTCAGGTTCGATATCAATCATCAGGGAGCCCAAATTCACTTAAAAATGTGTTATTAATACTATCTATTCAATATCAGAGTAAAATAAACAACTTCAATACACCAAAATCGAGCGAATTGAAAATTACTTCAGAAGGTGTTTATAAGGCAGTAGTTTCATTATGGTAACTTGATTAAGTCGGACAACCCCATATCCACTTAAGAATTTAGGTAAAACATTTTCAACAAAACAGGAGTAATCATTCTGTCCCGAATATTTATTAAGTAATAAAGCAGATAATACCTGATGTGTTTTTTAGGATAGAACATTTTGAAAGTCTGCAAGTAAGTTGTATTTTTGAACAATTTACTTACAGACTTTCGTTTATATTACTTATCTATGGCAAAAAAAGAAGGGTTCAAAGGAGAAAGATCAATAATCGTTCCTACTTCGATTATTCAGAACCTAAAAACTGATTTTTTTGGAAAAGATCTACATATCACGCATATAGGATATTATCCACAGGCATATCTTCATTTCAGGGAAAGAAAAAAAGAAGAGGTAAATCAATTTATACTCATCTATTGTATTGCCGGGGAAGGTTGGTTTGAAATAAACGGGAAACGTGAACTGGTTGTTCCGCATCAGTTTTTTATTCTACCTAAAGGGATGGCACATAAATATGGAAGCAACCGATTAAAACCATGGACTATTTATTGGATGCATTTCGATGGAGAAAAAGCAGCATTCTTTGCCGATGGGTTCGACCATCCTACTGATATTTCACCTAATACCAATTCAAGAATCCATGAAAGACTCCAATTGTTTGAAGAAATTTTCAATACGTTGAGTAAAAGCCTGAGTATGAATAATATTTATTATTCCATAACCAGCCTGTTTCACTTTTTGGGATCCATGAAATTCTTAGGAGAATATCGCGACAGCATAGAGCTCATCACAAAAAAAAATGACGCTATTGATAATGTAATCCACTTTATGCATGAAAATATTGAGCATAAGCTTACATTGGCCGATTTAGCCGAACAAACAGGTTTATCGACATCTCATTTCTCTTTATTATTTCAAAGAAAAACAGATTATTCTCCTCTGCAATACCTCAACCACCTCAGGATTCAGAAAGCATGTCAGTTTTTAGATTTTACGGATATGAAAATGATTCAAATCAGCCCAAAAGTCGGATTTGAAGATCCTCTGTATTTCACACGAATTTTTAAAAGGAATATGGGTATATCCCCCTCAGAATACAGGGATCAGAAGAAAGGATAATTTTTCAACACCCTTGAAGTAGAAATCTATTCAGTTGTTGATTTGAACTCCTGTCTTAGTTTATAATGAGAAAAATCAAAAATAATTGAAAGAGAATTGAAACAGTTGATTCAAAAAAACAAATAGAGTAAAATTATTGCCTTATCCAATTAAAAAGGGACGATACTTGCATTTATTGACCATATTGAGCTTTTTCTATTGGCTGAATTTGGATATTTTTGCATTGTAAATAAAAAAACTATTTTTGTATTTAGGAAAAACCGTTACTAATTCGGAAATTCAACGTTCTACTTTCCTTTCCTTTAAAACTGTAATTTAAAATAATTCAAGAATCCAGTTGTTATGGATTCATATTTAATTCGTAAACCATGAGACATATCGTTGTTAGTATTTTATTCTTAATAGCATTTTCAGGTTGTATTTTTTCTCAGGAAAAAGAGATTATTGTTGTTCAGACAAATGACCTGTCCATGATTTTTAGTGCCGTGAAAAATGAAAAAGTAGCTTTTCAATATTGGGGTGACAGGATAAATGAGACTTCAGCTTTTATGAAAAAAGAGTTCAAACGGCAACCCGATTCAAACCAGGATACCGATACTCAACTATATCCGGCGTATGGTGGAAAGTTCTATTTAAATCCTGCATTACGACTGACTCACAGCGATGGTGTCCTGACTACCGAATTAGTTTATGACGGATCGGAAAAGAAAATACTGGATGAAAACAGGATTGAAACAATTATTCACCTTAAAGACCTGTTGTACCCGGTAATAGTGGATGTCCGTTTTATTGCTTTCCAAAAAGAAAATATTATTGCTCAGTCGGTAACCGTAATAAATGGAGGAAAAAAGAATCTTACAGTTGAGAATATTGCCTCGTCATACCTTCCACTTCATGCACAATCGTATTATTTAACTCATTTTCATGGTACCTGGGCTGCTGAAATGCAGATGACAGAAGAAAAGCTAACTCCCGGTGTGAAAGTTATTGAGTCTAAAAAAGGAGTTAGAGCGACACAATCCGAAAATCCATCTTACTTAGTATCATTAAATGCTCCTGCACAAGAGAATTCCGGAGAAGTTTATGCCGGTTCATTAGCCTGGTCGGGAAACTTCGCTTTATCATTTGAATTGGATGAAAGTGGTCTGCTGAACATTTTAGGAGGAATTAATCCGTTTGCTTCGGCCTATCATTTACAACCGCAACAAAAACTTGAAACACCCGAGATGGTATTAACCTACAGCTCAAAAGGGAAGGGTCAGATTACAAGAAATTACCATGACTGGTCACGTAAATATGCACTGGCACATGGGAATAACATTCGTCCAATCATTCTCAACAGTTGGGAGGGTGCTTATTTTAATTTCGATGAGAAAACAATTACCGATATGATCGATAATGCAGCCAATTTTGGTATTGAAATGTTTGTACTGGATGACGGCTGGTTTGGAAATAAATTTCCCCGTAACGGAGATAATGCCGGCCTGGGTGACTGGCAGGTGAACCTGAAAAAGCTACCTCATGGTATCGGATATTTAGCCGACCACGCTGTTGCAAAAGGCATGAAATTTGGAATATGGATCGAACCTGAAATGGTAAATCCTGAAAGCGAGCTTGCCAGGAAACATCCTGAGTGGGTTGTAAAGAGCGGAAAACGTGATATTCTTCCAATGCGTAACCAATGGTTATTGGATTTGTCAAATCCGAAGGTTCAGGATTTTGTATTCAATACGTTCGATCAGGTGGTGTCGATGTCACCCAATATCTCGTACATCAAATGGGATGCCAACCGGCATGTGGATAATGTCGGTTCTGATTATTTATCCAAAGATAACCAGACTCATTTCTGGTATGATTATGTAAAGGGATTGTACAGCGTATATGAACGGATCAGGGCAAAATATCCTGATATCGAAATTCAACTTTGTTCTTCCGGTGGAGGGCGACTGGACTTTGGAGCGTTGAAATTTCACGATGAATTCTGGGCCAGTGATAACACCAACCCGTTGAGCCGGATTTTTATTCAATACGGTACAAATACTTTTTTCCCGGCCATTGCTACTGCAGCACATGTATCCACCAGTCCGAACCATCAGACAGGCCAGATGCTGCCGTTGAAATTTCGTTTTGATGTAGCCATGACCGGAAGGCTGGGCATGGAATTACAACCTAAAGACATCACTGGCGAAGAATATGATTTTGCAAAGAATGCCATTAAAGATTACAAACTGATCAGGCCGATCGTCCAGTTTGGTGATTTATACAGACTGATTTCACCGTATGATGAAAATGGCTGGTCGTCGCTGATGTATGTATCGAAAGATAAAAAACAAGCTGCATTCTTTGCTTTTAGTTTGAAATATCATGATCGGACTACCTTTTTTGAAAATAAGTTGAACGGACTTGATCCGGATAAAAGCTATAAAATTACAGAATTAAATATCAAATCAGTTCAACATACTTTTAACGGAAATGAAAGAATATTTACCGGTGAATATCTAATGAAAGTTGGCATAGGAATGAATATCGGAAATCCTTTTGAAAGTACCGTTTTGTTGATTAAGGAAGATTAATTACTTAAGTTTTATTTGATTTTAACCGGATCGGGTTAAAGGTAGGAACAACCTTTGAAGTGAATGAAGTATGGGGAAACACAACGTATGATCATTCGGGTTCATGGTCTGAAACTCTTCCCGACAAGGATGCGAAGATCTATAAAATTTATCCGAAAACAAATACTGGGACTTCTCAGGTGAGCTTAAATTCTGTTTTTTCAATATCCCCTAATCCTTGTTCCGGAAAACTTGAAGTGAAGTTTAATAATGATCAGAAAATTAAAAATATTACCATATATTCATTGTTGGGAGCAAAGGTTCGGCAATATGTCGAACCTTCTGCTTCCATTCTGCTTGACGGGTTAAACTCCGGAATGTATTTTATCTCTGCCTCTTCAACCAATGGCAAAATCCAGACAGTAACCCTGGTAAAAAAATAAGCTGATACCTTCATTGCTATTTTAATTAATTGAAACCTGTTTTGACACCGGAAATGAATCATTGTACCAAATAGTCACTCCCATTTGATACTTAATGATTTTGTTTTTTTTATCTGCTTGAAATTAAGCCGGATGATCATCTCATTGAGTTAATTTATCCCCTGAATAGTAATCTGAAAAATCACTTTCCCTCCCTTTTCAGTCGTTCATCTGCAGCATTTGTCATGTATTATGACCTGTAATTGGTTTAAATGTTGACTATATCTCACTTACTTTGTACTTAGAATAAAATGATAAGAAAGTTTTAATTGATACTACAAATGAAGAAAGTACTTATTGCAGTTGCAACATTGTTATTGACGATAACCATGCAGGCACAATGGAAGCCGGCCGGTAATCATATCCGCACCGCATGGGCAGATAAAATAGATGTAAAAAATGTCTTGCCCGAATATCCCCGTCCTGTACTGGAACGTCAGGATTGGTCAAACCTGAATGGATTATGGAGTTATGCTGTCCGTCCGGTTGGTGAGAACTGTCCGGTAAAGTTTGACGGTTCTATCCTGGTGCCATTTGCTCTTGAATCGAGTCTTTCCGGCGTACAAAAGGGATTGAAGGATAATGAAGAACTTTGGTATTCCCGTTCGTTTAGAACTCCCGGAAACTGGAAAGGTAAAAAGATATTGATTCATTTTGGTGCTGTCGATTGGAAAACCGATGTATGGGTCAATGATATTAAAATAGGAAGACATACCGGCGGATATTCAGCATTCTCGTTTGATATTACGGCAGCTTTGAAAAAAGGAGATAATAAACTGGATGTAAAAGTATGGGATCCCACTTCCAATGGTGAACAACCCCGTGGGAAGCAGGCGTATAATCCCGGAGGCATTTTCTACACTCCCGTATCCGGAATCTGGCAGACTGTATGGCTGGAACCTGTTGCTTACCATTATATTACCGCATTAAAAACCACTCCGGATATTGATAAAGGAAAACTTACCATTGATGTTGAAACTGACGTTGCAGTTAACGGTGATGTCGTCGAAGTGAAGCTTTTTGACGGCTCTTTTTTGGTAGCCACCGGAAAGTCAATAGCCGGACAACCGGTAGAAGTGATAGTAGCAAATCAAAAACTATGGAGCCCGGAAAGTCCTTTCCTGTATAACATGCAGGTTACCCTCATACACGAAGGACAGTCTGTGGATCATGTAAAAAGTTATGCTGCCATGCGCAAGTATTCTTCACATAAAGACGAAAAGGGACATATGCGGTTGCAGTTGAATAATAAGGACTATTTTCAACTCGGCCCTCTCGATCAGGGTTGGTGGCCCGATGGATTGTATACAGCTCCAACTGATGAGGCCCTGAAATATGACATTCAAAAGACAAAAGACTTTGGATTCAATATGATCCGCAAGCATGTGAAAATAGAACCTGCACGCTGGTATACCCATTGCGACAAATTGGGAATCATTGTATGGCAGGATATGCCAAGTGGAGCAACAGGTCCCGACTGGCAACCCCGTAATTATTTCAATGGAGTGGAAGCTAAACGCTCCCCTGAATCGGAAGCAATATACCGCAAAGAGTTGAAAGATATGATCGATCAGCTGTATTCGTATGCTTGTATCGGTGTCTGGACTACCTTCAACGAATCGTGGGGTCAATTTAAAACTCAGGAAATTGCCGAATGGACTAAAAAATACGATCCTTCGCGCATCGTAAATGCAGCCAGTGGCGGTAATCATTATTTCTGTGGCGATATGCTTGATCTTCATAATTATCCGGGACCGGATATGTACCTGCGCGATCCACAAAGAGTCAATGTTCTTGGCGAATTTGGCGGCATCGGGCTGGTAATAAAAGATCATTTGTGGGATGTCAATAAAAACTGGGGATATGTAAAACTCAACAGCATTGATGAAGCTACTGCCGAATACGTGAAGTACGTCGGGGAGTTGTACGGGTTTATCGAAAAGGGATTTTCTGCCGGAGTATATACTCAAACCACCGATGTGGAAGAAGAAATCAACGGACTTATGACTTACGACCGTAAAGTGATTAAGATGAACGAACAGAAAGTCCGTGAAATCAATCAAAAATTATGCAACTCATTAAATAAGTAATTAATAATTAAAAATGAAAAATTAATAATTTTAAAATATTGAATATCAATATTATGAAAATTACCAAATAGATCATTACCTGTTTGCGATTACAGACTTCTTATTTTACATATAATTATTTAAAAACAACAATAACTGATTTTTACATTCAATGAAGAAAATTATTTTAGCTGCATTTTCCTGTTTGTTCTTTATAGCGTTAGCATTCGGGGCATCCCCGGCTCAATCAACCGGAACCCTCAGGGCTCCTGCTTATCCGTTGGTGACTATTGATCCGTATACCAGTTGCTGGTCGTTTGGATCAACACTGAATGAACAAACCACCCAACACTGGACCGGTGGAAGCCAGCCATTGATTGGTTCCATTCGTGTCGATGGCAAAAATTATTGCTTTATGGGCAAAGAAACCATTCCAATGATTATCGTATTGCCTATGGCCAGTGCCGAACCATGGACCGGTCATTATACATTCGATCAGCCTGCTGCCGGTTGGGAAAAAGGGAGTTTTAATGATGCCGGCTGGAAACAGGGGAAAGCTGCCTTTGGTACTGATGGTATGAATTCACGCAATACGAAATGGGATACCAAAGATATCTGGGTTCGCCGGGAATTTGTATTGAATAAAGACTATGCAACTTCCGATTTGTTTCTCAAGTACTCACACGACGATACGTTTGAACTGTACATCAATGGCATCCGTGTTGTAAAAACCGGGTATGAATGGCATAATAATGTACTGCTGGCGTTGAGCCCTGAAGTGCGAAAAACACTTAGAAAAGGGAAGAATATTATTTCGGCCCATTGCAGTAATCTTGTAGGCGGTGGACTTGTCGATTTTGGATTGTACCAAAAGCAAGCTATCAAAAGTTACTTCGATACCAATGCAAAACAAACCTCGGTGAACGTTACAGCGACTCAAACGATATATACATTCCGGGCAGGTGGTGTGAAGCTGAATCTGACATTCACTTCTCCGTTGTTATGCAGTGATCTTTACCTTTTATCACGTCCGGTAAGCTATATTACCTATACCGTCAGTTCAGCCGATAAGGCGAATCACAACGTGCAGGTTTATTTTGAAGCTACACCCGAATGGGCTGTTGATGCTCCAACACAGGCAGTCGTTTCCGACCGTAAGGTGTCCAATGGATTAACCTTTCTGTCTGCCGGTACTAAATCGCAGAAGCTACTCTCGAAAAGCGGGGATGATGTACGGATCGACTGGGGTTATTTCTATCTGGTAGGGAAGAATACACCGAAAACAACCATGATGGTGGGTGACTACTCAGCGGTTAAGAAACAGTTCGGACTGAAAGGAGTCGTTTTAAATTCTATCGACAAGACTCTTTCTGGTGACATGAATAAACAAATGACTGTGCTGGCATACTCTGAAGATCTCGGTAAAGTTAATGCAAAAGGAACTTCAGGATTTGTTATGGTAGGATATGATGATATCAAATCGGTTCAGTATTTCGGCGATAACCTGGATGCTTACTGGAAGAAAAACGGTAAAGTGACCATTCAACATGCTTTTGAAGACGCTTCAAAAGAATATGCGGGAATAATGCAGAAATGCAATAGTTTCGACAAACAACTGGTGTCAGAAGCTACAGCCTGTGGAGGTGAAAAATATGCCGAGCTGTGTGCATTGGCTTATCGCCAGACCATTGCAGCCCACAAACTGGTAGCAGATAAAAAAGGGGAATTGCTTCTTTTATCTAAAGAAAACTTCAGCAACGGGTCCATTGGTACGGTAGATGTAACCTATCCTTCAGCACCCATGTTCCTGTTGTATAATACTGAACTGGCTAAAGGACTGCTTAACTTTATTTTCGAATACAGCGAATCGGGCAAATGGACAAAACCGTTTGCAGCACACGATTTAGGTACTTATCCGATTGCGAACGGACAGACCTATGGTGGCGATATGCCGGTGGAAGAATCGGGCAATATGCTGATCATTACGACTGCCATTGCCATTAAGGATGGAAATGCTGCGTATGCCAGGAAACACTGGAAGACTCTGACTACCTGGGCTGATTACCTGGTTGAAAATGGTTTGAATCCCGATAACCAGCTTTGTACGGATGATTTTGCCGGACATTCTGCCCATAATACCAATCTTTCTATTAAAGCGATTCTTGGGATAGCCGGTTATGGAAAACTGGCTGAAATGCTGGGGGAAAAAGAAATTGCAAAAAAATATACTGATAAAGCACGTGATATGGCGATACAATGGGTAGTCATGGCAGATGATGGTGATCATTACCGCTTGAACTTCGATAAACCGGGTACCTGGAGTCAGAAGTACAATCTTGTATGGGATAAATTGTTAGGATTGAATATCTTTCCTAAAGAAATCGCTCAAAAGGAAATCGCTTATTACCTGACCAAACAAAACATTTACGGGTTACCGCTCGATTCACGAAAGGACTATTCCAAATCGGACTGGATTATGTGGACAGCTACAATGGCTGCTGATAAACAAACGTTTGAAAAGTTGATTGCACCTGTTTACAGGTACGCCAACGAAACAACCGATCGGATTCCACTGAGTGATTTCCATAACACAATTACCGGAAAGTCTGAGAATTTCCGTGCCCGCTCTGTTGTGGGTGGATTTTTCATCAAAATGCTGGACGGAAAACTGGTAAAGTAAATAAGTATTCAAACTAAAAAAGCGTGTTACATCTTAGGGTGTAGCGCGTTTTTTTATGTTTCATCCTAAAAACTGATTTTTTAATTGATAAAATCAATACCTTTGTTTATTCAATTGGCATGTAAAATAAATAGATAGTATCCCACTCGCTTTCTGAACGACAAGAAATGCTGACAGACAGAAGTGGAAGTGAAACAAAAAGTTTTAAAAGCCGGTCTGCAGTTTCAGGTTAAGTATGTAAATTCTGCAATGCAATCAGTGGAAGGGGTGTCACAAAGAGCATAACTTCATGAAATAATTCTAAAGCAAATCCTATGAAACAATTCATTCTTTTTATCGCACTTTCATTGATTTTCGTAGGCTGCAGGAATAATCCTCGGAAAGATGCTGAAAATGCTTTATCCACCATTACCGTTACCGATTTTGCCCGTCATCTGACTATTCTTTCTTCGGATGCCTATCAGGGACGTAAACCACTGACAACTGGTGAAGACAGTTCCGTGAACTATATTAAAACCCAATTTGAAAAAATACAACTGGTACCGGCTTTTGGAAAGAGCTATTTCCAGGATGTTCCCTTGGTCAATATCACTGCTAACCCATCCGACCTGACTGTCAATACCAAAAAAGGAATCCTGACTTTTAAAAACATTGAAAATTTTGTGGCATTTACCGAACGTATCACCGAAAAGGTAGGAATTGATAAAGCAGATCTTGTTTTTGCAGGCTACGGCATTGTTGCTCCCGAATACAACTGGAACGATTATGCCGGCATCGATGTAAAAGGGAAAGTGGTTGTAGTACTGGTCAACGATCCGGGCTTTGCAACCGGTGACATTACCCTTTTTAAAGGGAAAGCAATGACCTACTATGGACGTTGGACGTATAAATACGAAGAAGCAGCCAGGCACGGAGCTGCAGGATGTATTATTGTGCACGAAGATGCTGCGGCTGCCTATCCGTGGAGTGTGGTTGTTTCCTCCAACAGCGGTTCTACCATGCATTTGCAGGCGAAAAATAAACATGACGATACCTGTGGTGTGGAAGCCTGGATAACCAAAGAGACTGCTCAGTCACTCTTTGCAGGTTGCGGGCTTGATTACGTGTCGGAAAAGAATAAAGCCAGTGTGCGGGGCTTCAAACCGTCAGTAATGAATGCAACGATGTCACTGTCTCTCACAAATACACTCAAATATGGAGTTTCGAAAAATGTAGGTGCGTTGTTGCCCGGCACCGGTAGAAAAGATGAATGCATTATCTATTCGGCCCACTGGGATCATTTAGGTATCGGGAAACCTGTCAATGGCGATTCTATTTACAACGGGGCTGCCGATAATGCTTCCGGAGTGGCTGCACTGCTCGAAATCGCCACTGCCTATTCAAATATGAAGGTTAAACCCGTTCGATCGGTACTGTTTGTTGCATTTACGGCCGAAGAATCCGGTTTGCTGGGGGCGCAGTATTATGTGAAAAACCCTCCGTTTCCGGCATCAAAAACTGTTGCCGATATTAATTTCGACGTCTTGAGTTTCTGGGGTAAAATGAAGGATGTAACTTTAATCTCTTCGGGCGAATCGGAACTCGATAAATTGGTGGCTAAAGTGGCTAAAAAACAAGACCGGTATGTGATTCAGGATCCTTATCCACAAAATGGGAGCTTCTTCAGAGCCGATAATTTCTGGTTTGCACGGATGGGTGTCCCTGTTATTTATGGCAATGGGTTGTTCGATCAACGTGAAAAAGGAACAGGTTTTGCCCGGCAGAAAAAACTGGAATATACAACTCAACACTATCACCGTCCCTCCGATGAATACAACCCGGCAATCCACGATTTATCCGGCGCTGTAGAAGATGCTCAACTCTTTTTTAATGTAGGATATGTGTTGAGCAATCAGTCGGGATTTCCGAAATGGTATGAACATTCTCCCTGGAGGAAAGTGAGGGAAAAAAGTCTTCACCACTAATTCAATTTTTATTTTCCTAAATTAAAAAAAAACAAAATATTAAACCACAGTGGACACAATAGGACAGAAAAACAAAACAGATAAGAACACAATAGGTAAATAGGTAAAGGTATTTTAAGATTTACGATTCAATGTTGTTAAATTAGTGTCTTCTTTGTGAAACTTAGTGTTTTTGTGCCTTTGTGGCTAATATTATCATGCCTATCCAGCCACAAAGTCCCCCACGATCATAGATCGAACATCAAGATAGATAACTTTGAAGTGCTGAAAAAAGCTTTTTGCTAATTTTTGATTAGCAATACTTTGCAAAGAGTTATACAGTAGGGTTAGTATCTAAATAGAAGGGTCTTAAATTAAT
>Ga0302173_10000364_pt1 | contig 24799 bp, 10 predicted proteins | sample I_Fen_N3_1_FD_198785 | JGI IMG/M metagenome (GOLD analysis project Ga0302173, IMG submission 198785) | Peat permafrost microbial communities from Stordalen Mire near Abisko, Sweden - I_Fen_N3_1 | ecosystem: Environmental > Terrestrial > Soil > Wetlands > Permafrost | place: Sweden: Abisko... | reverse complement strand
CACTTTGCTGCCAGACGGGAAACAGGCTGGTTTTGGCGGTTATTCACAGGTGTCAAATGTAAAATCTATCGCCAGGATGACAACAACTGACGGTGGAGAAACTCACCAGTCGGGTGAACTGTCAGCGAATGAAAGATTTAAAGCTAAAACACATTTTTCTTTTTGGATTAAGAGTGAAGGCAAACTAATCATAATAAGTTCGCAAAAGCAGGCACTAAAGGCATTTCCCAATAATAAACAAAAAATACAATCGTATTTTATCGATCACAAAATAAATTTCGAATCATTGAATGATGTCACGGGTTTATTAAACTTTTGTTTTTCTTCGCACAACTAAGTAATGGGAACAATTAAATGTCGCATTTTAAATCCAATAAAATAGAACGCGGATTTACGCTGATTTGGCGGATTTAAAGCAGATCTAATTCCAACAAGTTGGAATTGATTTGTGTACTTTGATCTGCTCCAACTTGTTGGAGTTAAATCCGAATAAAATCATTGGTATTAAAAGAATCCGCTTTAATTCCGTCAAACCGGAATGTACCATCCGCTCGATCAGCGAAAATCAGCGTTCTAATCTTTATTAAATACGACAATATATCCTTTTCCCTACTTAGTATATTGTAAGATTTTGCAGAATAGGTTGATTTAGTAAAATGATTGTTGAATTATCAGGATCATGAATGGCTGTTAATATATACAATACAAAGAGGTCAATAATACTGATTATCGAATGGCTATACAAATTTGCCTTTAAAGGGTAAATTTGTATAGCCATTTTTATTTGATTTTTAACTTGGGTAGGTTGGAATATACTGATTGCATAAAATATGCAATCAGGTTTTATACTTCTCCAAATTTGCGATTTCATATTACTTATTATCTTCATTCCGGGAATACTTCTTAAAAAGCTATCTGTTCATCTCATAAGTAACTCTTAAGATATGGCTTATTAACATCTTCTTCTTTTGATTTTTGACAGTTTCAGAGATTCTCTACAAACTATTCCCTGTTGTTTTTTGATTTAATTCCATATATACAGGGTCATGGAATTTAACCCTCGCTCTCTCACTTGAATTATTTCAACTATTTGCAGTTTTAAAGTTCATAAAAAAACGTTCAAACTACGTCTAACCACTTATTCTCACACGCTTCTTTCATTTTTTATTGAATGCCTTTGAAACATGAGACATTCGTACCGGGAGTTTTATGCCTTTATTTTATGTATGTATGTCAGTATATCTAATATCGAAAATTAAATATCTCAATTCGGAAGTACAAACATAAATCCAAAGATACTTTTGTATTGGAAATAAGAATCAACAAGTTTAGTTTTCAAAATAATGTTAATTAAATGTTTATGACTTATATTGATTAGAAAAGTTCTTTTTTAGGTTGCGATCATTCAAAACAAATAGAAAGTTGATTAGTTAACAACTGGCTTTGAATGCTGTGAAAAGATTGGAGTGAGAAGTCACTCCAATCTTTATATGTAGGTATGAAATCAAATACGTATAAATATTTGAATTATACATTTCACAGTTGGATGATTAGAGATGTATACTTAAGGTTGCGAAAACAGAAAAAACAAAATGAACCCAGTGAAACAAATTACTCAATGAAAATTACTATTACAATTATTCTTATAGGCTTAAGCAGCTTATTTCAGTCTACTTCAGGAGCAGTACTATCTCCATCATTTAAAACATTTATGAATCCGGTAATTCCCGGAGATCATTCTGATTGTACACTTACAAAAGTTGGAGAAGATTTTTATACAACAGGATCTTCATTTAATCCTACTCCTGTTATATATCATTCAACCGATTTAATTCATTGGGAAGCAATTGCTCAGCCAGTTTCAGCCGAATGGTCATTATATGGCGATACGGCAGGTGGTGGTTGCTGGGGTGGACAGATAGTATACTACAATAATAAATACTGGGATTTTTTCTCCAGGGCCAATAGCATGTATTATGTAGAGGCTGAAAAACCCGAAGGGCCCTGGAGTTTGCCCGTAAAAGTCAATAATCCCTCCCAACTATCATATGGCCTTGGTTATGATAATTCAATTTTTATTGATGACAATGGCAAATGGTATATGATTGTAAAAAATGGCCAATCGAATAATGGAATTGTAGAACTGGATAAAACAGGACAAGCAACAGGCATAGTATACAACCTTGACTGGTTAAACCCGGGGACAGATAAACACCCGTACAGTTGGGCTGAAGGACCGGTTATGTGGAAACATAATGGATATTATTATTATTCATTTGCCCGGGATGTATCGGGTGGGCAGAAAGTTATGCGAAGTAAAACGCTGACAACGGATAAATCGGCATGGACAGTTCCGGTGGATTTGTTTAAGGAAAATGATCCGAATAAATCGAAAGCTGTTTTTTTTGGTCCAAACCACAGTTCATCGGTTGTGGATTTAAATGATGGTACAAGTTGGCTTTTGCATCCGGTCTGGGCCAGAGCAAACAACAATGAATGGTATGGACAGGGACGCCAGGGATTGGTAAATCAGGTAAACTATGACTCTACCTATAATGTAGTTGCCGATTATCCCGTGAACCTGGTTAAAGATGCGCCATTATTACCTTCGGGTGATATTCCATGGATGGTTCCAAAATCAGATTTTTTTACAACTGATAAGCTTCATCCTGAATGGTCATTCCTGGGATATACACCGTCTTCGCTTTCCTCACTCACTGCACGGTCTGGCTGGTTGAGGTTATTTCCAAAAAGTGCAACCAAAGCCAACACTGTTATAAAAACAGATCCTGAGCACAACTATTCATTGATAACACGCCTTGATTTCAATTCGAAATCGGCTTCAGATGAGGCAGGAATACGAATTATGAATGGCCAGGAAATTTTGTTTGCTAAAATATGCAGTACTTCAAATAGCCAGGGAGAAAAAGTAATTTGTTTTAGTTTTGACCGCGTACAATACGAAGTTAAAAATAACACGGGTAATGTTGTGTGGCTGAAATTAGAAAGAAACAATCATGAATTAACCGGATTTTATAGTGCAGATGCAGAGAAATGGATGCCTGTTGGTACTAAATTAAATGTTGAAGCACTTGACAAGTTTAGCCGCAATTATAATGGATGGTGTGGAAACAGGCAAGGATTGTACGTTCAGGGGGTAAATTATGCTGATTTTGATCTATATATATATCGCGATGCTTATACGCCTATACTTGCTGAATGCCCCGCTAATCAATATGGAAGCATAAGAACAGTATTGCCTGACGGGATTACTTTGTTAGACGATATACATAACAATGATTGGGCATTGTATGCAGGGGTAGAATTTGGGAATAAAGATTATGAAAAAATATCTGATAACATTTGTATTTCTGCTTCTTCTACAAAAGGTGGACAAGTGGAAATATGGTTGGACTCAATAGGTAAGGGAAAGAAAATTGCCACCTGTAAGATTGAAGATACAGGTGGTCTATTGAACATAAAGACTTTTATTGCCAAGACTGCACATACAACCGGCAGGCACGATGTTTATCTTAAGTTTATAGGAAAAGAAGGTGACAACTTGTTTGCGTTAAAAGACTTTGTTTTTACAAATCGTATAAAATAATACGATTATTCGCAAAAACTCCTGATTTAATGAAATTATAAATGAGTGGAAACCTAAAAACTTATTACCCGTTTTATACAATTGACTAACTTCGCAGAATAGTAAATTCTGAAATAAATGATTTATACTACAAAACAACCCATCGGCACACTTTTCTGTTTAATCCTTTTCCGGACCGTTATCACCCGTTCAGGAGCTCTTTGTCACGTGTTTTATGTTGTTCCTTAGTTGTCTCTTAGATATCCCACCTATATCCCACCTATAACCCATATCATTAAAGGGGTGGCTTATAGGTGGGTTATGGGTGGAATAAGGAAAGGTATGGGGAGGAAAAAGAAAAAAGACATGACAAAGAAGTTGCACAGTCGGACTCCAACTCGTGTTTGTAAGGGATTGAGTTGGGGTACGAAAAGCGGGAGTTCAACTGGTGTAAATTGCATACAAGTCTATTCACATTTTAAATCCTTCGGATTTAGGATAATGACTTTGTCTTAGTACATATTGCAAATAATCATAAAAAATAATTGTGCCTGATTGAAAAGTGAATCATTTGCATTCAGGCATCAAAGAGTCGTAATTTAATTATTATGCATATAAAGTCTATCGTTATTTAAAAGATTTTTGTTGCCTTTAATTATAGTAAGCAATGGTTCAAATTATTATTTAACATGTATTTTGGGAATATTCACATATATATCTTTTATTAGAAATAAAATATCTATTATTGAAAGTTGAGAATACTAAAGCAGACTAAATTTGCAATCAGGTAACAATAATTACACATTCTTTTCATATACCGTTGAATATACCTTATAATGATTGGGAGTATGAAATTTTTGTTACAGACAGTACAATTTCCTTTTTGAGAACAAATAGCAAAGAGTTTATGTCACACGGCAACTATTGCTAAGTACTTGATTAGCTTAGTGTTTTACGAATTTAATTAACCTTAAAATAATTATGTTATGAAGAAAAAGTTGGATGATAGTTGATGACATCATATTGGTTATGGAATAACCGGCAATAAAAGAAGATTTTATTTAAAGCTGGTTAAAATAATAATAATTTCATTTCAATATAATAAGTTAATCAATAATATAAATGGAAAACATACACAAAATTTTATTGCTCGAATACTTAATCCCGGCAAAAAAGAAATTGAAACTGACAAGTATGTTGCTCCTATCATTGCTTTTGTTGAGCTCATCTTTAGTAGCTCAAAATAAAAGTATGATCAAAGGGTTGGTAGTCGATGATACAAATCAACCTTTAATTGGGGCGACAGTTATAATTAAAGACATTAAAAATAGTGGTGTCATAACTGACACAAATGGTCAATTTTCATTAAATGTTCCGGAGGGTAAAAAAGCCCTCGTGATATCTTATATAGGATATAAAACACAGGAAGTAAATATTTCCGATAATCGATTCATTAAGGTTAAACTGAGCGATAATAGCCTTAATATGGATGAAGTAGTGGTTGTCGGCTATGGCAAGCAGAAAAAGGCAAGTATTGTCGGATCTATTGCCCAGACTTCGGGTAAAGTACTTGAACGTACAGGAGGTGTTTCCAGTTTAGCAGCAGCACTTACCGGAAATCTTCCTGGTATAACAACCCTTACATCTTCGGGTAAACCTGGTGAGGAAGATCCTCAGATTATTATTCGTGGAATAAGTTCATGGAATAATAGCAGTCCACTAATTCTCGTTGATGGAATTGAACGTGCAATAAATAGCGTTGATATCACTTCAGTTGAGTCGGTCTCAGTACTGAAGGATGCATCGGCTACGGCAGTATACGGAGTTAGAGGGGCAAATGGAGTCATCCTTATTACTACAAAAAGAGGTGTCGAAGGCAAAGCCAGAATTGAAGTTGGATTTAGTTCAACAATGAAGGCTCCATCGACACTTCCCGGTAAGATGGATTCTTATGATGCCCTGGAAGTGAAAAACAGAGCTATTGAATACGAATTAAACCAACAACCAGGCAGTTGGGTTTATATGAACTCCCAGTCATTTATTAACATGTATCGGAATCAAACGACACAAGCTCAAAAAGAACGATATCCTAATATTGATTGGCAGAAATTAGAGTTCAAGGATTATGCAATGTCTTACAATGCAAATGTAAACATTTCAGGAGGTACAAAATTTGTAAAGTATTTTACTGCTGTTGATTTTGTAAACGAAGGCGATGTTGTAAAATTAATACCTAATGATAAAGGCTATCAGTCCGGTTATGATTATAACAGAGTAAATTCAAGAGCTAATCTGGATTTTCAACTGACAAAATCAACCAAATTTTTGATTAATCTTTCCGGTTCTTACGGTAAAAAGAGGGCACCTTATAATGTAATCACTGAGAATTATTTATGGGCTGGTGCCTATAAAACGCCTCCTGATGTTTACTATCCGAAATATTCAGATGGAGCCTGGGGATACTATCCAGGCAACGGGGTAGATGCAGCAAATTCAGCCATGAGTTTGTCGATTGGTGGAGATGGTTACACCACTACTACACGAATAGCATCTGACTTTACTTTAAATCAGGATTTAGGTATGTTTATCAAAGGGCTTTCTGCAAAAGCAACTGTTTCTTTGGATAATACCTTTGTGGAAACTTTAAGAGGGATAGACATGAGCTCTACCTACGTCTCGAGACAAGAATATATTAGTCCGTATACCGGGATTATTTCTTATTCAAATACAGCTGATGGACTTACCAATTTTGATTATTACATGCAGAACAACTGGGTTACCAAAGGTGGCGGAATGGATAATAATCAAACTTACCGGAATTTAAATTATCAGGCTCAGTTACTCTATGAGGGTCGTTTTGGAAATCACAATGTGACTGCAATGGGTAATTTTGCGCGTCAGGTACAAGCCTCAGGCGCAAATATTCCATCATACCGCCAGGATTTGGTGTTCCGTACAACGTATGCCTATAAAGATAAATATTTTGCAGAATATAATGGCGCTTATAATGGTTCTGAGAAATTCGCCCCGGCAAATCGTTTTGCTTTCTTTTCTTCCGGAGCTTTAGGGTATATGATTAGTGAAGAAAATTTCATGAAAGGTCTCACGTTCTTAGATTTATTAAAACTAAGAGTTTCTTATGGACAAATTGGAGACGACACCATGAATGGACGATGGTTATATATGGATCAAATGAATAACAGTACCACCCAAGGGGCCTTGAGCACTTCATCTGAAAATGGAGATTACAGCACTTATACCTTTAACAACCAAACTCAGATAGGGAATCCTAATATATCCTGGGAGAAAGTAACCAAAAAGAATATAGGTGCAGACTTTTCTATCTTTAAAAATTTATTCTCCGGAAGTGTCGACTTTTTTAATGATTACCGTACCAACATTAGTTTACCCGGAGCTTCAAGGGCAGTTCCTTCGTATTTTGGTTTTACCCCTCCAACGGTTAATGTGGGTATCGTAGAAGTAAACGGATATGAACTGGAACTTAAATATAGTCAGAAAATTGGTAAAAATGTTCATTTATGGGCTAATGCAAGTATGACTCATGCTGTTGACAAAGTTATCAATAAAGATGACCCTGCCCTTTATCCTGAATATTTGAAGGCAGCCGGATATCCAAATAATCAATCCAAATCAACTATCAGTAAAGGTTTTTACAATTCCTGGGATGAATTATACGGAAGTACTGCATTTTCGAGTGCTGACACTAAAATTCCCGGTAACTACAGAATAGTCGATTTTGACTGTGATGGTGTCATTGATGGGACTAAGGATAGAGTTCGTTATGGTTATCCTACCAATCCACAGAACACCTATAATACTACTGTTGGTGTTGACTGGAAAGGATTTAGTGCTTTTGTGCAGTTTTACGGGGTAAATAACGTTTCCCGATATATACAGGTTCAAAGTTTTAGCAACGGTTCATTGCCGTTCTTTAACAATGTGTATACTGAAGGAACTTACTGGTCTAAAAATAATATGACTGCAGATTCCCCCATGCCAAGAGTAAGTAATTCACTGAATGGTGCAACTGAAGGAACCCGCTATATGTATGATGGTTCTTATATCCGTTTAAAGAATGCCGAAATTGCCTATACCTTTACTTCAAAGTGGGTTAGAAGCATAGGACTTCAATCATTGCGAATCTTCTCAAATGGGAATGACCTTTTCCTATGGACTCATACTCCGGATGACAGAGAAGTGAGTGCAATAAATGGAAACTCATATCCAACCGTTAGACGTTATAATTTAGGCCTCAAGTTAACATTGTAAAATATTTAGAAAAATGAAAAAACATATAAAATTAATTCTCTATTGCGGCCTCTTCTCTATGCTGTCAGGAATTACTTCTTGTTCGGATTATTTAGATAAAGCACCCGCAACAACTGTTAATCCGGAAGATGCCTATAAAAATTTCAAGAATTTCCAGGGTTTTACGGAAGAATTATATAATTGTATACCTAGTTTTTGTAATCGGGATGACAATAATTTCTTTAATAATGGAGAAGAAGAAATGTGGGGTGCCAATGCTGCAAACCAGGGAGCATGGATCTGGTCGGTTGACAATGGCAACTTCTGGATGTGGCAGAAAGAGTTTGGAAATGGCGGAGGTTCGTATCTGGATGCGTCAAATACTGCTAATAATATCCCAAGTGGTTTTAGTACAACCAACTACAAAACTTCAAAAGCATTATGGACTGGAAGCTGGTATGGGATCAGAAAAGCGAACCTTGGCCTTCAGAATCTGGCAAAGATGACAAATGCTACTCAGGAAGAGAAAAATCTGATAGCAGGCCAATTATATTTCTTCAGAGGTTGGTTTCATTTCCAATTGATTAGTCTTTGGGGAGGATTACCTTATATATCTAAAGTGCTTCCTGCTGACCAGCAGTTAACTTTAAAACGGCTGACTTATCAGGCATGTGCCGATTCACTTGCTAAGGATTTCCAAAAAGCTTACGATTTATTGCCGGACGACTGGGATAAAACAATTGCCGGTCAAACGACTTTGGGTAAGAATGAACTTCGTATCAATAAATGGATGGCCATGGCTTATCTGGGACAGAATTATTTGTATGCCGGAAGTCCGTTGATGAATATGTCTTCAGGAGGAGCAGAAGAATACAATAAGGAGTATTGTAAAAAAGCAGCCGATGCTTTTGGACTTTTATTGGCAAATTGTAAAGAAGAAGATCCCAGCGGAGTATGCCGTTATCGATTGATTCCCTGGAGTAATTATCCTGATAATTATCATTTGAATGGTGCGGGAGGAAGAATGCCGGGTACTGCTATTGTTAATGGAGTATCCTATCCTGAAGCTATTTTCAGGGGTCCTAACTGGGGTGGTACCGGACAGTCGACAGATAAAGAATATCTTTGTGCACAAATTTTACAGGGTAGAAGTTGGTCGCAATATCCGACTGCAAATTATGTAAACTATTTTGGCATGGCTAATGGTTTACCGATTAATTCTGTTAGCAAAGCAGATGTTGATGATCCTACTTCAGGTTATGATACACATTACCCATGGAAAAACAGAGATCCACGGTTTTATATAACTTTTGGTTTTGATACACAAAAAGAAATATTGAGTACTGCTGCTGCTGCTAAGCCTTATGTTTATGCGAATCTTTACAATGGTGGAAACTATCGCGTACCATCGGCTACAGGGAGCATGACAGGTTATTTGATGCAGCGATGGGATCCAATCGGGTTTAATAAGTACGATAATGCATATAATGCACATACGGTTCACATTGCGTGGATACGTTTGGCTGATGTTTATCTGATGTATTCAGAGGCAGTTGCTAATGGCTATGGAAATGTTAATACTCCTTCTACCACTTTTCCGAAGGATGCTGTTTATGCGATCAATAAAGTTCGTAATCGGGTATTACTGCCCAATGGTACTCCAATGCCGGGTGTTAATGCCAAATTTTTAGGTTCTGTTGAAACTTTCATGGGGGAATTAAGACGGGAGCGTGCAGTAGAATTGGCGTATGAAGGAAAAAGGTTTACGGATTTGCGTCGCTGGCACTTATTGGCTAAATATCCGTATACTGTAAAAACCGGAATTACTTTTGACCGCGATATTAAAGAGACGGATGATGTTAACCCAACAAATCTCTTCTTAGATAAAACTGTTCCCCAGAATAATAAGATTAACAATTTGAAGGAAATCGTTGTTTGGGAAAGGTTCTTTTCAGAAAAGCATTACTGGCTCCCATTGAAACGGTTGGATGCAAGTTTGTATCTTGATTTTCCACAAAATCCGGGTTGGTAATTGTAAATATATAATCGAAAAAAAAACAACAACGATGAAATATATTAAAATAATATTTTTTATATGCGCTATATTTACTTTTTTCTCACAGGAAATAAGTGCGCAAGATAACACGATAAACGTGTCGGCAATTGTGGTTGATGCTCAGGGGAATCATGTCCCCGGAGCGATAATCATTAGCGAGAAAGATAACACAAGTGCCATTTCCAACGAAACAGGTGAGTTTACTATATCTGCTTCTGCAAAGAGTTTATTGTCTGTTAAGGCAACTGGATATAAAACCAGTTTTATCGAGGTAAAAGCCGGATTAACAAAAATAATACTACTTTCAATTAAATCGGATCTGGTACAGGTAGCCTTTAATCAGGTCAATAAAGCGGACTTACTCGGAGGTGTTTCAACCTTGAATGTGGCTGATATGATTGAGAAAAATTATACTACCTCTAGTTTGGATAATCTGTCTAGTTTTATTCCCGGTTACACCGGTAATACCTGGGGCATGAATTCTAAATTGGTTTTGGTTGATGGGATTCCACGTGATGAATACAATGTTGTTCCATCGGAGATAGACCAGATAACCGTATTGAAAAGTGCAGCAGCTGTTGCATTATACGGAAGCCGTGCCTCAAAAGGTGTTGTATCAATCACGACCAAACGTGGTGTAGCAAATGAAAACAAGTTTAAAGTACGTGTTAACACAGGTATTATGGTTCCTAAACGTTATGCCCAATATTTAGGGTCGGCGGATTATATGACGCTCTATAATGAAGCTTTGACGAATGACAATAACGGGGTTGCACCTTCCGGTATGTATTCTCAAAGTGATATTGCAGCGTCTGCATCAGGCAATAATCCAATTCGTTATCCAAATTTAAATTTTTATTCATCAGACAATCTTAAAAAGTACTCAAGTCGTTCAGAAGTAACAACTGAATATTCCGGTGGTAATGAGAGAGCACGTTTTTATGTAAACGTAGGAAATTATAACACGAATACGCTGCTGAATTTTGGGAGTGGGAAAAAGGAAGGTGAAAATCGTTTTAATGTAAGAGGTAATCTTGATCTTAAATTGAGTGACATGATTACCAGTAAAGTTAACACGAGTATTACTTTTTATGATAACAATTCAGTGAATAATACTACTGCAAACTCAGATGGTTCGAACCGGGTAAATACAAATACTTTTTGGTCGACAGCTGCTACTTTACGACCAAATGTCCTGACACCTCTAATTCCTGTTGGTTATTTGCAGGGAGCTGATGCAGCCTCACAAACTTTACCGGGAGGTAGTAGTTTCCTGATCGATGGACAGTATTTATTAGGTGGTACTTCGAATCAAACAACAAATGCTTTTGCAGATGCATATACAAGAGGTTTAGTTCAGGCAACTACACGAAAATATCAGTTTGATGTTTCATTAAATTTTAATCTGGCTTCCGTATTAAAGGGATTATCATTTGATACTCAATTTGGTATTGACTATAACACTTCGTACAATAATATTAGTGGTGATAATAGCTATGCAGTTTATTCTCCTAAGTGGAATACTACGGGGGGTAACGATACGATTAAGACTTTGACGAAAATTGGTGCAGATAATGCTTCCTATACTCCAAATCTTTATAATTCGTATCAACGCCAAACTATGTTTTTCTCAGGGGCCTTGAAATATAATAACACATTCAACGGGGTCCATAATGTGTCTGCCTTAATACTTGCTCATGGTTACACATTGGCTGAATCGGGAGTCTATCATGCATTAGCAAATGCAAACTTAGGACTTCAGGCCAATTATAATTATAAGCAGAAATATTATGCAGATTTCACCGGAAATGTTGTACATTCATCAAGGCTTGCAACAGGTAATCGCGATGCTTTTTCTCCGACAGTTTCAATAGGCTGGAGAATTACCAATGAGGATTTTTTAGCCAAATCTGATATTGTAAATGACCTGAAATTAACAGCCTCTTACGGTATACTGAATACTGATCTGGATTTTGATGGTCTTACTAATGCGGGTTACTATTTGCCTAAAAGTGTTTACTCCGACCAGGGTGATTACTATTCATGGCAAGAAGGCCGTCAACTCAGATCGACGATTGTTACACGTAATGTTAATCTGAATCTGGGATTTGAGAAAAGAAAGGACATAAATTTTGGACTTGAAGCTTCTCTTTTCAAGAATGCGATTCAGATCAATGCTTCCTATTTTTATAATAAATTAGAGGGCATACCGATTCAGGCTTCGAGCATATTCCCGAATTATATGGTGTCCGGTTCTACGAACTTCCTTCCTTTTGTTAACTATAACGCAGACCAACGCAATGGATTTGACTTGGGTATGTCGTTTAATAAACGTTTAGGAAAAGTAGATTTCAACGTTGGGATGGTAGTAACCTATTTAGAAACAACGTCATTAGTTCGTGATGAGATTTATCAATATGCTTATCAAAACCGTAAAGGTAAACCAATGGATGCTATTTTTGGATTAAAGAATGCCGGCTTTTATGACGCAACAAGTATAGCTGCAATCAATAGTACAAAAGAGAATCCCAAGCCTACTTATGGTGCCGTTAAGCCCGGAGATATCCGGTATGTAGATGTAAACGGGGATGGTTTTATTAATGATCAGGATCAGGTATATCTTGGGAAAAATGGTCAGTATGGATCTCCGCTGACACTGGGTCTTAACGTAACAGCGAAATGGAATAATTTTTCACTCTTTGTACTGGCTAATAGTAACTCAGGTACTGTTGCGTTGAAAAACAGTTCGTATTTTTGGGCATCAGGAACTACAGCGAAGTATTCAAATGCCATGCTTGGCAGATGGACACCTGCAACAGCAGAGACCGCTAACTATCCACGATTGACTACAACGAGTGGAGATAATAATTTCCGAAACTCAGATTTCTGGTTATATAAAAATGACCGCATTAACCTGGCAAAAATTCAGTTATCCTATGATATTCCCGGGAAATTACTTGCTAAAACTTTTATTAGTGGCTTAGGAATCTATATCAACGGAAATGATTTGTTACTCATTGCCAAAGAAAAAGAGTTGATGGAAACAAATATCGGAACTGCTCCTCAGATGAGATATTACAGTATCGGTTTAAAAGCTTCATTTTAATGATATAATTTAGAATTTAAAATAAAGGACAATGAATAAAAATATATTCTTAATTTTACTTATCGGCATTTTATTTGCCAGCTGCGCTGATCTTATTGATCCGGTTATTGAGAATAACCGTGATATAAACGCGACTTATATAGAACCAAATTTCGGACTGAATCTTCTGACAAATGGTTATTCGAAAATGCCTGATCTGAATGGATTTTCATTCAATGACGTTGCAACAGATGATGCAGTAACTAACGACCCTTCGAATGGTTATTTGAAAATGGCGACCGGTCAATGGACTTCTTCCAATAATGCAATAGATCGTTGGACTGCTTGTTTTGACGGTATTCAATACATGAATATTGTTCTTGCTCAGGTTGATAAAATGAAGTTTTCAGAAACTGCTGCATTGAATAAGATGTTTAAAGAACGCATATCAGGTGAAGCATATGGTTTACGTGCAGTTCTTACATATTATTTATTACAGACACATGCAGGTTGGGTAAACGGAAAATTACTTGGTGTCCCAATTTTTTTGGATGAACAGACTCCGGGTTCCAATTTCAATATTCCCCGTGCTGATTTCAATACCTGTACTGCGCAAATCTATAAGGATATCGATAGTGCCACAGTACGTTTGCCCTATGACTACGCAGATCTTGGAAACCTTACAGCTCTTCCTGCAAGATATGCAAATCTGGGAGTAACAAACATTTCGCAATACAACACTTGTATGGGTTTGAAATTTTTAGGTTTGATGAGTGGTCGCATTGCGAAGGCATATCGTTCAAAAACAGCTTTATTAGCTGCAAGTCCGGCTTTTGAGGATGGATCTGCCAATGCTGAAAACCCTAATCTGACCAAATGGGAATCAGCTGCTGTTTTATCCGCATCCATAATAAATACCAAATTGGGTACAACAGGTGTTGCCGGATTAGCTGCTAATGGTGTGACATGGTATGCAAATACAACAGAAATAAGTGGTTTATCAGCCGGTTCAAATCCTCCTGAAATTCTATGGAGAGCTGGAACCAGTAATAATAATACCGATGAAGGCAATAATTTCCCCCCTTCGTTGTTTGGAAATGGACGTGTTAATCCTACTCAAAATTTAGTAGATGCATTTCCGGATAAATTCGGGTATCCAATTACTGCCTCAACCACATATTCAACTACAAATCCATATGCAAACAGGGATCCACGTTTGACAGCATTTATTCTCTATCAAGGCGCAACAGCTGGAGTTACGGGTGCTAAAATTGTCCTTACCGGAAGTACCGCGGATGGTATCAATACAACTCAGACTTCAACCCGCACAGGTTATTATATGAAAAAGTTGCTGAGACAAGATGTGAATTATAATCCATCAGGTAGAAATACACAATTACATTATAAACCACGCATTCGCTACACTGAAATATACCTTAATTTTGCAGAAGCAGCTAATGAAGCCTGGGGGCCACTGGTTGATCCAAAAGGAGTCGGTTTTAATGCTTATGATGTAATTAAAGCTATTCGTAAGAGAGCATTAGGTCTGGCTGCTGATCCATATCTTGAATCTGTCAAAAGCGATAAGGTTGCAATGCGACAATTAATTCACAACGAACGTCGTTTGGAGTTATGTTTCGAAGGTTTTCGTTTTTATGATGTACGTCGTTGGAAAGTTGCTCTTTCTGAACTAGATGCACCGGCAATGGGTATCACAGTTACAGGAACCTTAGCTAGTCCTGTCTATGGTGCACCAGTAGTTGTTGAGAATAGGTTATATCAGGATTACATGTATTATGGCCCAATTCCTTATAGTGAAACGTTGAAATTCAGCAACCTACTTCAAAATGACAATTGGAATAAATAAAAACATATGTTAATTAAACAAAATATGAAAAAACTAATTTTATTTTTAATAATATTGACATCTTTGTCTGCATGTCAGAATGAACCCATTTCATTCCCGGATTATAATTATTCTGCTGCGTATTTTGCGTATCAATATCCGGTAAGGACCATTACGTTGGGAGAAGATATCTATGACAACAGCCTGGATCTTCAGCATAAGTGTGCTATTTATGCTGTATTGGGTGGAATATATGACAATAAAAAAGATGTAACAATAAATTTTAATGTTGCAGATTCCATTTGTACGGGTTATAACCTTGTTCCAGCTTCTTTGACTTCACTTGGAAAGCCAACAGATCCAACAGGTCCAATTGTTGCTATGCCTCATGATTATTATACATTGGCATCTAATCAGATAATCATTAAAAAAGGTCTGATTTCAGGTGGAGTAGAGGTTCAACTGACAGATAAATTCTTTGCAGATCCGTTATCGTCAACGAATCATTATGTAATCCCATTACAAATGACTACTGCAACAAATATAGATTCGATTTTGCATGGTAAGCCGATTGAAGCAAATTCACATCCAAGGATGTTGTTCGCCAGAAAGTGGGATGTACTTTCAAAAGATTATGTTTTATATGCCGTGAAATATATCAACCCCTGGACAGGATTTTATCTTAGAAGAGGAATAGATATTCAAACAGGTGCAATAAGTAAAACAATTATCAGACATCCGAATGATATTACAACGTATGATGCTGCTCCCGGTACTACTCCTGTTGCTAAGTGGCTTAGCTATCTTACAACCGGTTCTATGAGTGTTTTAAAGTTTCCTGTTGTATTAATAGATGCTGGTAACCAAAATTACACCTGCTCAATTAACATTACTATCGATGCTAATGGAAATTGTACAGTTGCTTCGTCAGATCCAACAACATTTACTGCTACTGGCAGTGGTAAATTTGTAAAGAAAGGTGAAAAGAATAGCTTTGGTAATATAGACAGGGATGTACTTTATCTGGATTATACTATTAATCACATTGCCAAAGGAATAACTACTCAAACCAAAGATACACTTTTGATGAGAAATCGTGGTGTAGCTATGGAGCAATTTACAGTTTTAGCTCAGTAAATCATTAGACAAGGTATCTTAATTTGAAGATTTTTTGTCAGATTTATGTATTCTTTCAGATCTTTTATCTGACTACATGCGAGACGATCCAAAAAGGATCGTCTCGCTACTTTAATCAGTTTAGTCATTTACTTTTAAATTTATTAGAAAATAATTCTATTGTGACAATTTGTACCATCTCGAGTCAGTTCATCCTTTTTTAAAATCGATTTATATTTTTCATTACTGCATCTTTTATTAAATAGCATATTTATAGATAGTTATATGTAATTCGGGGCATTTGGTCTGCAAATTTAAAGCTAATTGAACTTCTTACTCCCCTGACGCAATTTCTGACATGGATTTTCTTCCATATTTCAATAAAACATTCAAGTTCCAGTTAAACCTTTTATCGGCTCATACGTCTAATAATGAAATGTTTGATGGTTTAAAGATGATGGTTTATTTAAGCAGCTTAATCCATACCCATAATAAATATATTTAGCTCCTTTAGTTGTAAATCATACTGCTCACTTAACCAAAAATCTTAAAATGAATAAATCCTACACCCATTTAATTGAGTTAATCAAATATGTTAAGTATATTTTTCTGATTGGTTGCATTTACCTTTCTATTATTCAACTTCCAGCAACAAATCAGGTTTCTCAGAAAAAGCAAAAAAATATTGGTGCTGTTAAATCAGGAAAATACAGAAATGTATTTCTTGAATATGGCTATAAGAAGAGTGATATTGATAAAAAAGTCGCTAAAGCCTATTATACCCTTTTTGAAGGACCGGATAAAGTTTATTTTGAGGTGGGTGATTCAATGGCTTATGTTTCGGATATTAAAAACAAAGATGCGCGTACTGAAGGTCTATCGTACGGGTTGATGGTTGCCGTACAGCTTAATAAAAAAGATGTTTTTGATCGTATATGGAGATGGACCAGGAAAAATTTACAACATCATGGTGGTTCGCGTGATGCCTATTTCGCCTGGAGCATTGAGCCAATCTCACTGAAACATAACTCCGAAGGTTCTGCTTCTGACGGCGAACTTTATTTTATCACCGATCTATTGTTCGCTTCCAATCGTTGGGGTAACAATACAGGGATTAATTACTATGCAGAAGCAAGGAAAATACTTGATGCCATGTGGAGTAAAGACGGTACGGGAGGGGTACGTAACCTGATAAATGTGGAACATAAACTGATTACATTTACTCCGGACAATGGAGGATATACATGGACAGATCCCTCCTATAATTTACCTGCCTTTTACGAAATATGGGCTGAATATGCTAAAGACGGAAAAGAGCAATTTTACCGCGATTGTGCCGATTCTGCCAGAACTTTTCTCCACAAAACATGTCATCCTGTAACGGCACTTAATGCTGATTATACCGAATTTGACGGGAAGCCACATACTTCACGTCGGATGCCTGCAGCTTTCAGGTACGACTCCTGGCGTGTTCCAATGAATATTGCCATGGATTATGCCTGGTTTGGAAAAGACAATGAATGGCAACAAGATTATTGTCGTAAGATTCAAGGCTTCTTCATAGATAAAGGAATTGACACGTTTGAGGATCAGTTCAATATAGATGGAAGCAGACCAGAATTTATTCTTCAGGCTGGTGGATTTAAAAAATTGCGTCATTCTTTAGGACTTGTGTCAACGGTAGCAGCAACTACAATGATTATGGGTACAAAAACTAAAAACAAAAAGTTTGTAGATGCCTTGTGGAATGCAAAATTGGAACCTTATGAAGACGGATATTTTGACCCTTATTATGATGGATTTTTGTATCTGTTCAGTCTCATGCATTTAAGCGGAAATTATCAACTAATTACATCAGAGACACAATTATAAGCTTTTATTAGATATTAAATTGATTGGTGATATTTTCAAGTCTGATTTCTTACTTTTGCTTATTGTATTAGTATTTGTTTGCATTGGCTTTAACACCTTTAAATCTCTAAAAAGTCTTTGAACTATATTACAAATACAGTTGGTAGTACAATTAAGTTTTTTATGATTGAATATATGCTAACAGTTACATTATGAGCTACAATTTTGCTTAGACGTTTCTATTATTTAAATTATTAAATAAACATGTATGAAGCATGAAAAAATATTCGTTTTTTTCATGCTTACTAAAATTTTCGGAAGCGACCCAACTTATAAAATGATTATATCAAACAGTATTTTACAAGAAAACGCAACATTTTTTTGAAAAATATCTAATTCTCTAAAAAGAGAATCTAAATCTATAAGTAATTTTTTAAATTAATGATTATTTTTGATGCACATTAGACTGGAGACTTTAAATTAAAAAAATACCTGAAACTGTGTATATAAAAAATAAATTTTTCGTTTGAAAAAATATCGACTTAACTATAAATCTGAATAAATCATGAGAACACACATCTTCTTAATTATTGCATTCCTTGCCTTTGGTTACAATGCCAGTTCGCAAAACTCGGTTACCCCTGCCCCTTTTGGTTACGACATTGTTCGGGAAAGTATTCCCCACGGTAAAATTGATACGGTTGTCTATTATTCCAAAACTGTTGGGGTAAAACGCAAAACACTTGTATATACACCTCCGGGGTTTCAAAAAGATAAAAAATACCCGGTATTATATTTATTACATGGAATCGGTGGTGACGAAAAAGAATGGCTGAATGGTGGTAGTCCACAGGTTATTTTAGATAACCTGTATGCAGATAAAAAAATCGAACCCATGATTGTGGTGTTGCCAAATGGAAGAGCTATGAAAGATGACCGGGCGACAGGCAACATTATGGCTGCTGACAAAGTAGAAGCTTTTGCAACTTTTGAAAAGGACTTACTGAACGATTTGATTCCATTTATAGAAAAAAATTATCCTGCGATTAAAGATAGTGATCATCGTGCCATTGCCGGATTGTCAATGGGTGGAGGACAATCGTTGAATTTTGGACTCGGAAATCCTGATAAATTTGCCTGGGTTGGTGGATTTTCATCGGCACCTAATACTAAAATACCTTTGGAGTTGATGCCTAATCCGGAAGTAGCAAAAAATAAATTAAAATTACTTTGGATATCTTGTGGGGACAAAGATGGATTGTTGAGCTTCAGTAAAAGGACTCATGAATATATGAAAACCCATGGAGTTCCTCATATTTACTATGTGGATCATGGTTATCATGATTTTAAAGTCTGGAAAAACAGCCTGTATATGTACTCTCAACTTCTCTTCAAACCCGTAGAAGTGACATTATTCGATAAAATAAGTAATGTCGGCAGACCCGCAGAAACTAATGTAAGATCAGCAAAATATCCACAGATTTCACCCGATGGTCGGGCAATCTTTCGGATCAAAGCCCTTGAAGCACAAAAGGTACAACTTGATCTTGGTAAGAAATACGATATGGTCAAAAATGGTGATGGCTTATGGGAAGTGACCACCGATTCATTAAGTGAAGGTATTCATTATTATTCTTTAATAATTGATGGTGTAACAGTTGCCGATCCAGCCAGTGAATCTTTCTATGGAATGAGCCGCATGGCAAGCGGTTTTGAAGTACCTTTTAAAGGTGACGGTTATTACGAAGAGAAAAATGTTCCTCATGGTGATATCCGAATAAAACGGTATTACTCAAAGGTAACAAATACATGGCGTAATTTTCACATGTATACTCCACCGGGATACGATGAAAACTTCAGCGTAAAATATCCTGTATTATACATTATGCACGGTGGTGGCGAAGACCAAAGGGGCTGGGCTACCCAAGGCAAAACTGATTTAATTCTCGACAATCTGATTGCAGCAAAAAAGGCTGTTCCAATGATAGTGGTTATGGTTGACGGAAACCTTCCATTGAATGCTTTTGGTGAAGAATCGTTGAAAGTATTTGAAAAAGAGTTAAAGCAAGCTATCATTCCATTTGTAGAGAATAATTACAGGGTAAAACCCGAAGCTCAATATCGAGCTCTTGCCGGGTTGTCGATGGGTGGAATTCAAACTCTTTATGTCGGAGTTAGGAATACCGATATGTTTTCGTATCTCGGTGTATTCAGCTCAGGATGGTTTGCCAACCAAAAAGAACTTACTGACCCACAGTACGAATATTGGAAAAACAATGCCGATAAGATAAATGGCAATTTAAAAATGTTTTGGATCTCTCAGGGTGGCAAGGAAGACATTGCATGGCAAAATTGCCAGATCATGCGTACAAAGCTTGATGATATGAAAATTAAATATACATACAGTGAATATCCGGGAGGACATACCTGGCCAGTCTGGCGAAATAATTTATTTAATTTTGCTCAAACATTGTTTAAATAAAAAGATCGGTTCTTTCGTTACAACCATTATCAATAGGAATGTATTGATGATAGCGAATGAATAATTTGCAATGAGTTTATAAAACGAAAATAAATACTCGATAAATATTAACTGGAAAATAAAATGCACAAAATGAAATTACACAAGCTCTTTGTTCTTGCCTTTTCGGGATTAATTTTATTTAATACTAACGTGAATTCCCAATCACCAACTGTTACAATCCAACTCGACCAGAAGGGTTTTGAGGTTCCTACAAAGCTTTATGGGCTGATGACCGAGGAAATTAATTATTCGTATGATGGAGGTCTGTATGCCGAATTAATCCGTAACCGTTCATTTAAGGATAATGTAAGGACTCCTGATCATTGGACATTAGTACAAGAAGGCGACGCAAAAGGGATAATATCATTAGACAGGCAAAATCCGGTGAATGATATTCTTTCAGTATCGTTAAAATTAGATGCTCAAAATACAGGTTCAAGAATTGGTATAGCGAACGATGGTTATTGGGGTATTCCGGTTCGCCCTAAAACAACTTATACTGCTTCTTTCTATGCCAAAGCAAGCAAATCTTCTCCACTAAAACTAAGCATAGAAAGTACCGATGGAAAAACTGTATATGCAGAAGCCCAAACTAAAGCAATTGGAAGCAGTTGGCAGCAATACCAACTTATACTTACCACAGATGATAATGTAACATCAACGGCAAATACACGTTTCGTAATTTCTACCACCAATGCAGGTGAGTATTGGTTTAGTCTGGTTTCATTATTTCCACCGACCTACAACAATACGCCTAATGGAAACCGCCCTGATATCATGAAGTTATTAGCAGAAATGAAGCCTTCTTTCTTGCGATTTCCGGGAGGTAACTATCTGGAAGGTGATTATTTTTCAAGCCGTTTCGATTGGAAAAAAACGATTGGAAAATTAGCTCAACGTCCCGGACACCAAAGTCCCTGGGGTTACCGTTCAACAGATGGTATGGGTTTATTAGAATTCCTTATGTGGTGTGAAGATTTAAAAATGGAGCCACTTCTGGCAGTATTTGCAGGATATACACTTAAAGGTGATTATTTGGATGATCCTAAGCTTTTAAAACCTTTTGTTGACGAGGCGCTTGAAGAAATAGAATATATTATTGGCGATCAATCAACTAAATGGGGGTCTGCACGTGTGAGAGACGGACATCCGACTCCATTTCCACTTTCATATGTGGAAATTGGGAACGAAGATGGTTTCGACCGATCGGGAAGTTATGAAAAACGGTTTAATGAGTTTGCGACGGCTATTCGCGCTAAATATCCTCAGTTAAAAATCATTTCTACTGTAGGTGGTAAAAACGATTGGCTTTCAGGTCGTTTCCCTATTCCAAAAAACCCTGATTTAGTAGATGAGCATTTCTACCGCAATTCGATTGAAATGCAGGAGATGGCTTCGCTCTATGATAATTATGATAGAACAGGACCAAAGATTTTTGTTGGTGAATGGGCTACACGTGAAGGTTTTCCTACAACAAACTTTAATTCTGCTCTTGGAGATGCAGCGTTCTTAACCGGATTGGAGCGAAATTCAGATTTGGTAATGATGCACTGCTATGCACCCCTTTTTGTGAATGTCAATCCGGGTGGCATGCAATGGAAATCGGATTTGATCGGATACAACGCGTTAACAAGTTTTGGCTCTCCGGCTTATCATGTGCAAAAAATGTTCAGTATGAATCTGGGTGATCAGGTTGTTAAGTTTGAAACAAGTAATCTTCCAACACAACTTAAAAAACCAAATACCCGTGATTCAATAGCAGGTGTACAGCCTAAAGTGATTCCAGCTATGTTTTTCTCTATAACTAAAAATACTAAAGCCGGAATTATCTATTTAAAGGTAGTGAACAGCACTGCAACCGCTCAAAAAGTAAAACTGGATATAAAAGGGATTGCCGGAGTTGCTTCAAAAGGCACTGCAATTACGCTAAAAGCAGCTGGCATAGAAGACACAAATTCAATTACAGAACCGGAAAAAATTGTACCTATTACTACTACAGTAAATGGATTGGGCAAGCACAGCGAGCAGAGTTTCCCCGCTTATTCGATCACTGTACTTCAAATGCATACTAAATAAATTTTAATTCAACCATAAAAAGAGTATGTCCAAAGATTTGCACCAATTGAAGATGATCTTTCTTGCACGTTTTATTGGATTTTAAACAAAAAAAGTATGAGAAAATTCAAATTTACATTACTGATTTTAATTCTTTCCCTTCTGTCTATGGCTCAGCCTACTGCTCAGAAAGGTGGTAAGCTAAAAATGTGGTATGATAAACCTGCAAGTAGTTGGAACGAAGCACTTCCATTGGGAAATGGACGAATTGCTGCGATGGTTTTTGGTAATCCAGCGAAGGAACAAATTCAGCTCAACGAAAGTTCATTTTGGTCTGGTGGACCTTCCAGGAATGATAATCCGATTGGATTAGAAGGTTTAGATTCAATCCGTTACTATATTTTTCGTGGTAATTATACACGGGCAAATACATTGTCAAATAAATTTCTGACTGCAAAGCAGTTGCATGGTTCTAAGTTTCAGGTAATAGGTGATCTTAATCTGGTTTTCAAGAATAGCGACAGTTACACTGATTATTACCGTGAGCTTGATTTGGAAAAGGCAATTACTACAACAACATACAAGGTTGACAATGTGACTTTTAAAAGGGAAGTTTTAGCTTCACAACCCGATCAGGTAATTGTGATCAGATTAACTGCAAGTAAACCGGGACAGCTTTCGTTCACTGCAAGTTTTGACGGACAATTACAAAAATCGTCCTCGGCTTTAGATGCTCAGACTCTCGAAATGACAGGTATTTCAAGCACTCACGAAGGTGTTACCGGACAAGTGAAATTCGATGCACGTGCCAAAATTATCAATACTGGTGGAACAACTTTGGTCGAATCAAACAAAATCAATGTAAACAATGCCAATGAAGTAGTAATTATGATTTCAATTGCTACAAACTTTGTTGATTATAAAACACTGTCAGCTAACGAAGTTGAACAATGTACCAAATACCTTGCAGCAGCCGAAAAGAAACCATACACAAATATTTTGAAAGATAATATTGTTGCTTTTCAAAAATATTTCAACCGTGTGAATTTCGAGTTGGGAACTTCTCCAGCATCACAAGCAACTACAGATGAAAGAATTAGAAACTTCTCGAAAAGTTATGATCCTGAGTTGGTTACAATGTATTATCAATTTGGTCGTTATTTGCTAATTAGTTCTTCTCAACCCGGTGGGCAAGTTGCTAACTTGCAGGGTATCTGGAATGGAAGCAACAATCCTGTTTGGGATAGTAAATACACTATCAACATAAATACAGAAATGAATTATTGGCCTGCTGAAAAGTGCAATCTTTCTGAAATGCACGAACCTTTGATTCAAATGGTCAAAGAACTTTCAGAATCAGGAAAAGAAACTGCCAAAGTAATGTATGGATGCGCTGGTTGGGTAGCCCATCATAATACGGATATCTGGCGCATCACGGGTGTCGTTGATTTTGCCGATGCGGGACAATGGCCAATGGGTGGAGCATGGTTGTCACAACATTTGTGGGAAAAATATCTTTATAGTGGCGATTTGAATTACCTCGAATCAGTTTATCCTGTCTTAAAATCTGCATGTGAATTTTATAAAGACTTCTTAATTGAAGAACCAACACACAAATGGTTGGTTGTAAGTCCTTCGGTTTCACCTGAAAATACTCCTTCAGGGCATCGTAGTGCTTTAATTGCCGGATGTACGATTGATAATCAGCTTCTTTTCGATTTGTTTACAAAAACAATCAAAACTGCAAAACTGCTGAAGAAAGACGCAGACCAATTAGCAGATTTACAAAAAATACTCGATCGTCTTCCTCCAATGCAAATAGGTCGTTTGGGACAATTGCAGGAATGGCTTGAAGATTGGGATAATCCTAATGACAAGAACAGACATGTTTCTCATTTATATGGATTGTTTCCAAGTAATCAAATCACTCCTTATACCACACCACAATTATTTGATGCTGTGCGTACATCGCTTACATACCGTGGAGATGTTTCAACTGGCTGGTCAATGGGTTGGAAGGTGAATTTATGGGCACGTTTACAGGATGGTAATCATGCACGGAAACTTATTTCAGACCAACTAACACTAGTTGATCCGGCTAAAGGAGGTTTTGGTGGTGGCGGTGGAACTTATCCAAATCTTTTTGATGCACACCCACCTTTCCAGATTGATGGTAACTTTGGATGTACTTCAGGGATTACCGAAATGTTGCTTCAAAGTCATGATGGATCAATTGATCTTTTACCCGCTTTACCGGATGAATGGAAAAACGGTAGTATTACCGGTTTAAGAGCATATGGAGGTTTTGAAGTTAGTATTGTATGGGAAAATAATAAAGTGAAGAAAATCACCATTAAATCAAACTTGGGTGGTAATTGCCGTATACGTGTTCCAAACGAAGTAAATTTAGC
>Ga0302173_10000359_pt1 | contig 24861 bp, 15 predicted proteins | sample I_Fen_N3_1_FD_198785 | JGI IMG/M metagenome (GOLD analysis project Ga0302173, IMG submission 198785) | Peat permafrost microbial communities from Stordalen Mire near Abisko, Sweden - I_Fen_N3_1 | ecosystem: Environmental > Terrestrial > Soil > Wetlands > Permafrost | place: Sweden: Abisko... | reverse complement strand
AGAGACATAAGGTAGCAACTCACAAACGTAAAAAAAGAGCGAGAGCTAACCGTCACAAAAAGAAAAAGTAGTTTTAAACTACTTTTTTCTTTTTAAACGTTCATTGAAATTTGGGAAATTTCAAAAATTCCAAAAAATAAAATCCAAAATCCAAAAAATAAGAAATCAATATTGATTCAATTGGAATTTGGAATTTAAAAAATTGAGATTTAAACTTTCCCTACCGGGTTCAATACCTGTTAAAAATATTGTTTAATCCATCCTTGTAGAAGTTGATGGTTTTTGGTTTTTGGTTTTTGGTTTTTTTTACCAACAACTATCAACAAACAACCGACAACCAATTCACGGATAAAAATTTACAGTGTGAATAAAGAATTAATCATTAGATCTAGTTCTGAAGCCGTAGATTTTGCCTTATTAAAAGATGGAAAACTAATTGAATTACACAAGGAAGAAGAGAAAAGCAACTTTCAGGTTGGCGATATTTTTATTGCCAAAATACGAAAACCCGTTGCTGGACTTAATGCTGCTTTTGTAAATGTAGGCTTCGAAAAAGATGCTTTTTTACATTATCACGATTTAGGACCTAACTTAGCTTCCCAACTGAAATTCATAAAACTTGTAAGCGCAGGTAAATTAAAAGATTTCTCCCTAAAAACCTTTCAGTTTGAAAAAGAGATTGACAAAGATGGCATCATTACTGATATTTTAAGTGCCAATCAATCTGTTTTAGTACAAGTTGTAAAAGAACCTATATCTACCAAAGGTCCAAGAATAAGCGCTGAGCTTTCATTGGCAGGAAGATTTATTGTTCTCGTTCCGTTTTCTGACCGCGTTTCTATTTCTCAAAAAATAGAAGACAAAAAGGAAAAGGATCGTCTAAAAAAACTTGTACTATCTATCAAACCAAAAGGATTTGGTGTTATTGTTCGCACAGTAGCCGAAGGCAAAAACGTAGCCGAATTAGAAAAAGATTTGCAGAACCTGCTTGGCAGATGGACTGCAATGTGTAAAAAATTACCAACTGCTCATCATCCATCAAAAGTATTAGGAGAACTTAACAGAGCTTCCTCAATACTTAGAGATGTTTTTAATGATACCTTTAGTGGTATTCAAATAGATGACGAAGAGTTGTACCATCAAACGAAGGAATATCTGCAAGAAATTGCACCTTCAAAACAATCGATTGTTAAGTTTTATCAATCAAATGACACTCCAATTTTTGAGAAATACAATATAGAGAGACAAATCAAAACTTCATTTGGAAGAACGGTTTCTATGAGCAAAGGCGCATATCTTATTATTGAACACACTGAAGCTCTTCACGTTATAGACGTAAATAGCGGAAATCGTTCTAATAAGGCGACTAATCAAGAAGACACCGCCATGGAAGTAAATATGATTGCTGCCGCCGAAATTGCCAGACAACTTCGTTTGCGTGATATGGGTGGAATAATCGTAGTAGATTTTATCGATATGTCGAATCCTGAAAATAGGAAAGTCTTGTTCGACTTCTTGCGAGAAGAAATGAGCGACGATAAAGCAAAACATAAAATCTTACCGCCTAGTAAATTTGGTTTAGTTCAAATTACAAGACAGCGCGTAAGACCAGAAGTTAATATTAAAACTAGAGAAGAAGATCCGAACAATGAAAATGGCGAAATTGAAGCGCCAATTCTAATCATTGACAGAATCAAATCTGATTTAGACAGACTATTAAAAACCCACAAAAATGTTGTGCTTAATGTACATCCATTTGTGGCTGCATACCTCAGTCAAGGTTTTCCATCATTACGTTCAAAATGGTTTTTTGAGCATAAGAAATGGGTGAAAATCATACCTCGTGACGCTTACACGTACTTAGAATATCATTTCTACGATAAAAAAGGAAATGTTATTTCAGAATAAAAAATCAAAACCGCCTCTCGAAAGATTGGCGGTTTTTTTATGCGCTTTATTTTTTTCGCCACGAATTCACGAATTAATTTTTACAATAATTCGTGAATTCGTGGCGAAAAACTAGACTTACAATTTATACTTTCAGGAGCAATTTCCAGCTATCCGTTTCAATCTTTTATTTTTTAAAGAAAAAAAATAAAAGGATTTCCACTTCTATCTGGGCTAGGAACTCGTTTTCATAATAAGTTTTTTTGCCAATTTCGACTGAAGAGAGAAATCACAAGATAGCGCGACATCTTTGTCAAAGTTTTAAACTTTTACAAAGATTATCTCAATAAAAAACCCTTTTGGAATTTGGAATTTAAAATTTAAAAAATTGGAATTTATTTTCATTTATTCCCTCACAATTTCTATTTTTCTTCTAATTTCATTCCCAAAAGTATCTACAACCGTGATATAATGCATCCCAGATGTTGGTATAATTGGCAATTCATGAAACGTTTTTGTTGTTGCTTTATAAACATCGTCAACATACCAAAAAAGTTCTTTATCACGTTCAGAATAAGCTACTTTAAGAATTACAGGCTGAACTTCACTATTAAAATTCTTGGTTAAATAGATTTTACTGTTCGTTTTTGGATAAATAAAATCCATTGTTGTGGTTTGCGTTCCTTGGCAATCTTCCTTAAACGGAGGCAAAGGCAAATACTCTATATGTTGACTTTTGTAGTACCAAGCCATAACCGGTGGCAGTACAAACCAACTTTTAGTCACAATATTGTCGACACTTTCACAACTACTGTTTACCTGAAAACGTTCTGTTTTATCTAAATGAACTCTTTTATGATAAGGACAAACTACTGTAGACTTCCCTTTTTTAGGAACCCATTGTTTAATTTTCGGACAATCTTCTTTGGCTAAATAACCGCTTAAACGACACACTTCAACTTCATCTAAATCTTTATAAGGCGTTTGAAACCACTTTTGTCGTGGCAATAAATTAAAAACATCAAACAAAATAGGCGCAGCACTTGTAACTCCGGTTAAAGTTGGTCTTCCCTCGCCTGTTGCATTTCCTACCCAAATACCCACTACATATCTTGAATTTGTTCCAATTGCCCACGCATCTCTATTTCCAAAACTCGTTCCTGTTTTCCATGCAATTTTTAGTGAACTGTCATAAAATTTCCAGGCTTCATCTCCTTCTGGTCTGTTAACTTCTTCCATTGCATTGTATGTTAACCAAATCGATCCAGCACCCAAAATATTCTTCTGATCACTTTCTGAACCAAAGTCAGGTTCAAAATCATTCTTATAATTGAGTTCTGTAAACTCTTTTGTTCTGTATTTTGCTTGGTTCTTGGTATAATAATTTACCGTTGAAGACAAATTTGCATATGTTCGGCATAAATCCCACAAATTACTTTCGGCACCACCCAGAATAAGCGATAATCCGTAGTGATCCGGCGTTTTGTTGATATCTCTTAATTTGAATTTTTGCAATTCTTCATAGAATTTATTCACTCCAAAATCCTGCAACATTAAAACTGCCGGAATATTTAAAGATCGCGACAAAGCACGATGCGCAGGAACAGCACCATCAAATGTGAGATTAAAATTTTGAGGTGTATAACCCGCAATTTGAGTTGGAATATCTGCTATTAAAGTATTTGGCAATAATTCGCCATCATCGAGCATTCCCGCATACAAAAGCGGTTTTAAAATACTTCCTGTACTTCTAGGCGCATCAATAATATCTACATCTTTTTGATGATCTTTATCTGTTGGTGCATTTCCAACATAACTCATTACGTTTCTGTTTTGAACATCAATTACCAAAATCGCCAAATTATGAACTTCATTCTGCTTGTACTGATTGTAGTAATATTTTGCAATTTGATTGACTCTGTTTTGCAAAGCATAATCAATAGTCGTTTTTACACGTGTTCCATCTTCACTTTTAGCAACTCTTTGCAATAAATGAGGTGCTATTTGAGGCAAATCATAAGGTTTTTGAGGTAATGGTTCCTCAATTGAAAGATCGTAAGTCTGCTTGTCGATTATTCCTTCCTGATGCAATTTCAATAAAAGTCGATTACGTTTTTTCAATAACTTTATTTGATTTTTACCCGGATAAATTAAACTTGGTGCATTTGGCAACACGGCCAAAGTAGCATTCTCGGCCCAAGATAACTGATTCGATTGTACTCCAAAATAACGCCATGAAGCCATTTCTAACCCTACAACATTTCCTCCAAAAGGAGCGTGAGCAGCATACATTTCAAGAATTTCATTTTTAGAATAACCCAATTCTAATCTTGTTGCCAAAATAATTTCTATAAATTTTTCAAAATATGTTCTCCCTTTTCCTTTTCTGGATAAGCGAATTACTTGCTGTGTTAATGTACTTCCTCCTCTAACCACTTTTCCTGCTTTTCTATTTTGTTTAAAAGCATTTACCATTGCTCCGGGATTAAATCCGGGATGTTTATAGAAATATTCGTCTTCAAAATAAACGATACATTTTTTAAATTTGTCAGGTACACTATCTTGCGCAGGAAATCGCCATTGCCCGTCGTGAGCAATTTTAGCCCCCAACAATTCACCTTCTTTACTTTCAATTACCGTAGAATAAGGTTCCTGAAATAAAGTTCCAGGGATAGAATAATAATAAATCAGCAAGAGCAGAAACGCAATTGCTGATTTTATTTTATTCTTTTTTATCCAATTTATAATGCGTTGCAAGAACGCTTTTAATTTATTTTTCAATGCTGATTATTTTACCGCAAAGGCGCTAAGTTATTCGCTAAGTTCGCAAAGATTTTTGCCACAGATTAAAGGATTAAAAAAGATTTTAAAATCTGTGCTAATCTGTGGCTAGAAAAAACTTTATTTTACTACCTCAACCCAGAATCCTTTTGTTCTGGCCAGAAATGTGTTATCATACATAGCTTCACATTGTAATCCCGGCAAGTAGTAATTTCCTAAATAAGATGCATTCAATAGAATTCGGAAGACTTTTGTTTCTCCGGCTTTCATTCCAAAATAGAAATTAGTTCTATCGTCGCGAATATCAATATAGTCGGCAATATTGTTTGTTGCATCTCCATAATCTGTAAACCTAGTGTTTACAATTTCGAATCCTGATGGAAGAATTTGTGACAATGCGACATTTTCTATATGCTCATTTCTTTGATTTCTAACGGTAACTTCGGCAATAAATTCAGTTCCTTGACTAATTTTAGATACATTGATAACACTTCCTTTTCTGTTTTTGAAAACAATAGAAGCCGAAACATTGCTTTGAATAACATTTTCTTGTCCAATTGGTAATATTCCTGTGTTTAAAACACGAACGTAAACGGTGTTCTTTTTAAGATTTTTTAGCGTAACAGTATTAGCCCCTGACTGAACTATTAAACTTCTGTCAGCAACTGTTTTTTGTGTATTTATTGTCTCTCCTTTTCCGCTTTTACTAAACTGAATATTTATTCCTCTAGGACCATTACTAATTGCAAATTTTGACATCGCATATAAACAGTAAGCAGTTGTTTGCGTGCTCATCCATTCATTATTCGACATTTCTTTTGCCAATTTTGTTGCCAGTGAAAATGCTTTCTGCTGCTGTCCTAATAATAGCATTGTTTCTAAAGCCATCGCTCTGTTTCTTGCGCTTGAACCATAATAATAGTAATTATAATTGCTTGATTCGTCTTCAATTTTACTGTGCAGAAATAAATTCAATCCAGCTGATTTTTGTCCGGCCAAAACATATGCCGCTGCCAAACGCAAATTACTTTCGTTCGAAATACCTTTGGTTTCACGCAGTCTGTTCATTGAAGATAAATCGGCATTTCCGGCTAAAGCCAATGTATATAATCTGTAAGCTTGCGCCAGATCATTGCCATATTTTGGTTCAAAACGCCATTGTTTTGCTTCTTTTTGCTGATACGAAATCCATTTTGACTTGAAGTTAATTGGCAAAACATACCCTTTTTTCTCGGCTTCTATCAAGAAATGCCCAGCGTATGAAGTTCCCCAATCATCGGCAATTGTATTTCCTTGCCAATAAGCTACGCCTCCGTTTGATAATTGAAAACTTCCTAACCTGGTAATTCCTGCAGTAATATTTTTTTGAATAAGTGCTTTACGAGTCGCATCCAAATCTACCACATCATTTAAATACAACTGTGGAAAAACCGACGAAGTTGTTTGCTCTACACATCCGTGAGGATATTGAATAAGGAACTGCAATCTTCCGTTTAAATTCATGGTTGGCATTGACGAAACTTCCAGTCTTGCTTTATTACTTCCTTCAACTCCAAAAGTTTTCCATGAGATCGTTTTGGTACTATTTGGAGGTAAAATAACATCGGTAAAAGTATTCGTAACGGGATTTGGATTTGTCATGTCAATTTCGACATCATAAACTGATTTTTCTTTTCCAGAAGTCGCGATTACCTGCACCTTGGCAATTCCTGTTGTTGAACCTACAACTAGATTAAAATAAGCCATCTTCTCATCTGGCTGCGTAAATGTTAACGATTGAGTCGCACTTCCCATCACTTTTAAACCATTACTTGTTTTTATCTGAATGGAAACATTTTTAATGTTATTTTCTGTTGCAAAAATCGTAACCGGAATGGTCACTTTTTCTGAAGGTGAAATTTTTCTAGGTAATGACGCTAAAACCATCAACGGACTTTTAACCGGAGTTGCTTTTTCGACACTTCCGTAAGCGCTTGTATTTGCATCGCCGGCAACCACCATAGTTCGAACAGAACCAATATATTTTGGTAATTTTAATTGATGCGATTTGGTCTGCCCTTTCTCTAATTTAAATGGTCCATAATACAATACTACAGGTTTAAAGCGGTTTGCCTTTTTAGCTTTTCCGCCGCCTAAATCCTGATCTCCACCAATACTAAAAATCTGATTTATTTTTCCGCCATACGCTCCTATTACATCATCGTAAATATCCCATGTTTTAACTCCTAAAGCTTCACGAACATAGAAACTATCCCATGCATTTGGCGTTTTAAAACGTGTTAAATCCAGTAAACCTTCGTCGACAACTGCAATTGTATAGGTCATTTCTTTACCAGTTTTTTCACCTACTTTTACTGTAAAAGGCTGTTCCGGTTTTAAAACATCAGGCATTGAAATTGTTGGTGCCAAAATAGTATTCTTATCTACAACTTCTATCGGAACGATTCCGTACATACGAATAGGCGAATCATTTTTGGTCGAAGCATGTGGTTGCAACAATGTAATATTAAAATACACATTTGGAGCCATTGCTGATGTAATTGGAACTTGAACTTTTGTCTCGCCTTTTTGAGTTTTTGCCCAAATTGTCTGCACTACTTTTGACCCGTTTTCGATCGAAATCAAAGCGCGTCCGCCTTCACTTGACGGGAAAGATATTTGTGCTTTTTCGCCCACTGCATAATTTTTCTTGTCTGTAGAAAAAACCAACATATTTGCTGTAGATGCATCTGTGTTACGTGTTTTTCCAGACCAAATTGGCCAGTCGATATTTACGGTTAATGCCGTTGCATGACCATCTGTATTATCTGAAACTCGTACTAAATAACGTCCCCATTCTTCATCGGTTAACGAAAACTGAACATATCCTTTTCCGTTTGAGTCCGTATTCACGATAAATGTTTTGTATGATGTGGTCGCATTCGACGAATTATAATTAGATAAATTATCACTCGATGCATCCCACCACCAGCGCCATTCTACTTTAAATACTTTTACTTCAAGATTTCTGACCGATTTAGGTTTTCCATTTTCATCAACAGTTACAATCTCAAAACGATTATTGGTTCTGGTTTCCAACATGCCGTATTTATTAGGCTCCGGCGATTTTATACCAACATAGGTTTTATATGGCGAATAGGTTGTCGAAATAACGTCTGTGCTAAAATCTCCTCCTTCTTCATATACTTTTGTAATAAATGAAGCACGAAGCATTCCCGGTGCCTGACCTTGTAATTTTGGTTGAATGTTTACAGAAGCTTTTCCGTTTTCATTCAGCTTTCCAGAGAAAACATTGATTTCTTCCGTACTAAACTTACGCACTAAATCATCAAAAGTAAATTTTTCATATCCTTTAAAAGTTGTGGTTTGTTGCGAAAATTTAGCCTGCATTTCTACATTCAAATTTTTAGCAATTGCGCCGTGAAGCCAAGTCACTTCAAGATTACTGGTGTTTGGATAAGATGACGAAAGTGTTTTTCTTGAGAATGTATTTTTAATTTTTAAACGATTTGGTTTAATCGTTTCTATTTTAATGCTTTTGTAAAATTTAGCTCCACCAACACTTATCATCGCCTCCCAATTTCCTGTAGGCGCCTCAGCACTTGTTGGAACTGTAAAAGCGTAATGATTTAGTTCGTTTGTTTTTTGAATGGTTTGATAAACTGTTTTTCCGTTTGGATCATTCAATCTAAATTTAATTGGATGCGATTTTGGAAGTTTATTCGATGCATCATTTAAGATAAAAGACAAATACAAATTATCGCCCGGACGCCAAACGCCACGTTCTCCATAAATAAATCCTTTTAAGCCTTTTTGCAAAGTCTCTCCCGCCACATCAAAATTACTGACAGACAACGAAAGTCCGTCGTCTAACTTCACGTAAGTCGATTGATTTCCTAATGAAACAATGGCAAAATAAGCGAACTTATCTAGTTGAAATGAAGCAATTCCTTCACTACTTGTTGCTGCAGTTGCAATTTTTTGCTGCTGATAGGTATACAATTCAACTCTTGCGTTCGAAATTGGTTCGGTGGTAACAATATTGTTTACAGCAAATAAATACGATTTATTCTCTCCTCTTTTGGCAATTACACCCAAATCTGTCGCCAAAATATTGGTCGCAATTCTGGCGTTATAATAATACGAACCAGAGCAAGGATCCTGACTTTCTCTCCACTCATAGTCATCGTAATAATAATCGTCGTAAGAATTTCCGCTATAGTTTACGTCGTTTTCATCAACCTCTTCTTCCTCTTCATCATTTTGATCTCCGTCTGAGGTTTCGCATTTGTATAAAGAATATTTCTTTTTATACACAAATTCTACTCTGTAAATCGCACCAGGTTCCGGCGTTATTATTTTAGATAAATCTAAAGCATACGTATTCCATTTACTCGGATTTACGAGTTTATTTTCGTTTAACTTTAAAGTTGTTTTCGCAACTGGCTGTGCTACTTTCTTGAGATTCTGGCTGCCGTTTAATTCGTTGTATTGAAGAAACTGCAAGATATTATTCTTGTAAATCTTATACACTTTTACATCGACAGCACTAAGATTTACAGCTTCAAAATTTAGTTTCAGATTATTTGAACTTGGTAAAATAGTTCCATTTTTAATAAAACGAACGCTTGGTTTTATTTGGTCAAAAGTGATTTTCTCAGTATAATTTGAGTCCATTTTTTTACCGTACTGGCTTTCAATTCCCTGAAAAACTTCAACTAATAAATCTCCTGCCAGAATTTGTTGTGGTTCGGCTTCTTCATTCTGAACAACTTCTACAGGATCCGCTACTACCGCTGCAGCACTATCAACAACAACTGTTGTAGAATCTGTGAGCGAAACTGAAACTTCTTCTACAGCAACCGGAACTTCCTTTTTTACCGGTGTTTTTTCATTACTAAAATAAACTTTCAATAAGTTTCCCTGAGTCGAGAATTTTAAATTATTAGCATTCTGAATCGAAACCAATCCTTTAAAATCCTGTCCTTTTTCAAGAGGCTCGGAAAAATTAATTAAAACAGATTGATTACTTCCGTCCGGAACTTCAACCTTTACAATTTTAAATTCGTTTACACTGGAAATCGCATAATCAATTTGAGCTTTTTGATCGATATCAAAATCATTTCCGTTATATAATATCTCAAGATTTGTTGCTTCAGAATAGCGCTGAATACTGTCAATTATAAAATTGAATTCTTTTGCAGAACCTGATTTTTTCTCGAATTTAATTTTAAGATTGTTTCCTTTTTGTTTTGCTTCGACAAGCTTTTTAGCGGTTTCGATATCAATATTATCTGCTGTTTTTAAAACACAATTTAAATATTGATATTCTTTACTGTACGATTGAATATCAGCTGTATTTATAGTAAAATCCTGTTTTATGGTTTTTACTGTAAAGTTGAATTCTGAAAGTACTTTCTCTTTCTCTTTTGGAAGTGTGATTAGTTTATCTAAGTTTAAAGTAACTTGATACTCTGTTCCGGGTTTTAACTTTTTCTCAGGAATAAATGCAATTGTATTGGAAGAAAGTGCCACCACTTTACCATCGACACTTGGAGAAATATCAAACAAATCGCTGTCTAAAACCTGATTGGCTTTCCATTCTTTTTTATCGAAGGCCAAAACCACCCGAATATCAGATTCCGACGAGACTATTCCTCCCGTGAAACTGACTATATACTCTTTAAATAATGAAAAATCGGAATTGAAATCGGCTGCTGATTTTCTGCCGCAAGATTGAAAAATAAAAAACACACAAAACACGAGAACTAATCCTTTTGCTTTCACTTTTATTTAGAGTTAATGGTTACAAATTATAGAAACTGACAAGAACATTTTAACATTTCATTGTTAAAAGCATAACTAATGAAATGCTAGTTATATTGTAGTAAATGTATAATATTTTTCTAAATATTTTAAGAGGAAAATTCTTTGGGTGAAATTATTTTTTCAGATTAAAATTAAGAGAAACTATTTGCGTCTTTCAGCAAAAAAGCGTTTCATTAAATCGGCCGCTTCATTGGCCATAATACCTGAAACAACAGTAGTTTTAGGATGCAGTTTTGTTCCCATTGTCATAAAGCCGCGTTGTTCGTCTCTAGCTCCAAAAACAATTTTCGAAATCTGACTCCAATACAAAGCACCAGCACACATCTGACAAGGTTCTAGTGTAACGTAAAGTGTACAGTCTTTTAAATATTTTCCGCCAAGAAAATTTGCTGCTGCAGTTATGGACTGCATTTCGGCATGAGCCGTGACATCATTTAATAGTTCGGTCAAATTATGACTACTTGCAATTACTCTGTCAGCAACCACAACAATAGCTCCAACAGGGATTTCGCCTTTTTCAAAAGCTATCTCAGCTTCCTGCAAAGCTTTTTTCATGAAGTATTCGTCGGTGAAAGGATTTATCATAAGTGCAAAAATAAGGTTTTAGAGTTAATATATAAAGTCTAATTTCTCAACACAAAGAATTTAATACTTAAAAAAATATAAGAATATACTTATTTTTAATTATTTACGTTTTATTTCAAATTCAACTTAATGAGCTCAAATTTCAAAATAGCAATTCCAGAACCCTGTAACGAAGACTGGAACAAAATGACACCAGATAAAACAGGAAGATTTTGTCTTGTATGCAATAAATCTGTAATAGATTTTACAAATAAACTTCCAGATGAGATTCAGCATTTTTTCAACAAAAATCAAGATAAAAAAATCTGTGGGCGATTTAAAAATTCGCAATTAGATGCTGTAAGCATACAAATTCCAAGTGGCGTTTTATTCTCTCAAACGCAATATCATAAAATATTTTTGCTCGCTTTATTTGTTGTTATGGGATCTTCTTTGTTTAGCTGTGCAACTTTAAATGGTGACAAACAGAAAATTGAAAAAATACAACTTAGAGAAGAAGTTTTTCTAATCGAAGATACTTTTAGTTTAGGAATAACAATCCCTTCTGAAAATTTTACAGAAGTTAAACGTTCTAAATCAAAAAACATAAAATCACCTAAAACTTGTAAAGACTTTTTAGCAATTTTTAAAAAGTATAGTGATGACTCAAAATTCACTACCGAAGCTTACGAACTTGATAAGAATGATTATCTCACAATGATGTCATTAGGTAAATACGAAGGTAAAAAGATGCTTTTTTTCTCAAAGTCTTATTCAGAATACGGCGTAAAAAAACTTTATATAAATAAGGACTACGAAGAAAAAAACAATATCAAAGATTTTACATTTGAGACAAGACCTTATTTTCCTAACGGCATTAAACATTTCTATACCTTTTTCGCAAATGAATTTCATAAGCCTGAAAATGTAGAAATTAAAGATTTTATTGAAATATCTATGACAGTAGAAACAGACGGTTCTTTAACTTATATTGAATCGCCTGAAAATATCGATGAAGGTTTGAAAAATGAAATTATTCGAATTTTAAAATTATCACCTAAATGGAAACCCGGAAAATCTAATTGTAGGAACACAAATATGATCTACGCTTTCGGAATAATAGCAGATTTATGATAAATATTAAGAGAATATTGAATTTGACTCTTTTAAGCAACCAATACGACTTCAAATTTTAGAACTTATGGATCCAAATTTTAAAATAAATATCCCAGAACATTGTACTGAAAATTGGAATAAAATGACACCAGATGAAACTGGAAGATTTTGTGTTGTTTGTAATAAATCTGTAATAGATTTTACAAGTAAATTACCACATGAGATCCAGCGTTTTTTCAGCAAAAATCAGAATCGGACAATTTGTGGACGATTTAAAAACTCGCAACTAGATACTGTAAGTGTTAAAATCCCAAGCATTTTGTATCCAAACACAAATTACCATAAAACCTTTTTACTGGTTTTATCTCTGTTTATGGGAAACAATATGCATTCGCAAAGCAGTTTGGAAGGAGTATTAAATCCAAATATCTCTGCACACTTAAGCGTAACAGAAACAAATCAAATTGTAGATCAGCCTAAAGCTTGTAAAGCTACTGATAGTATTGTAAAAATCATCGATGACAGTTCAATTGTTATGGGACCTATTGAGTCTATTTATGATAGATTTTCATTGTCAAAAAGTAAAAATAAAAAAATAGAATTCGAGTCATTTTCAGCTCAAAAAGAATATGAAAAAACAAGCAATACTGAAGAAAAAGAAACCGAAACCAAACCCTATTTCCCTCAAGGCATGAGAGCATTTTTTGCTTTTTTTGCAAGCGAGTTTAACCCTAAAAACACACAATTAAAAGACATCTATATTTCTTTTATAATAAATGGAAATGGATCTTTAACTTACAATGAACCCAATAGTTATCTTGATAAAAATATACAAAAAGAAATTATCCGTGTTTTAAAACTATCTCCTAAATGGATACCGGCAAAATCTAATGGCATAAGTATAAAAGGAAGATATTTCTTTAAAGTTTCAATATATAATGAAGTGAATATTGGAACTTAGTTAATCAAATTGAACCATTACAACTCATGAGCTCAAATTTCAAAATAGCAATTCCAGAACCCTGTAATGAAGACTGGGACAAAATGACACCAGATAAAACAGGAAGATTTTGTCTTTTATGCAATAAATCTGTAATAGATTTTACAAATAAACTACCAGATGAGATTCAGCATTTTTTCAACAAAAATCAAAATCAATCAATCTGTGGGCGATTTAAAAATTCGCAATTAGATGCTGTAAGCATACAAATTCCAAGTGGCGTTTTATTCTCTCAAACACAATATCATAAAATATTTTTGCTGGCTCTATTTGTTGTCATGGGAACTTCTTTGTTTAGCTGTGCAACTGTAAATGGTGATAAACAGAAAATTGAAAAAGTTCAAATTGTTGACGAACATAAGTCATCAGCTAATTCTAGAAGAACTGAACAATTAGCATTAGAGAATGAGCGTAGAAAAAATATAATTAAAGAAGATTCGATTAGAAAGAGCCCTCTAAAAGGTGTACCGATTGGCACTAGCCATACAATGGGTGTAATGCCTGTTAGTACTAATCATTTTGGCAATTTTGGCGATGAAATGTTCCTATTACCCAAAAGCGAAAATAAAAAAATATTTTTCAAAACTTCCTTTCATAAAACAAAATACAGCTATACAAACAATATAGAAGAAAAAAATCTTGAAACAGAACCATATTTCCCAGAAGGTATAACAGAATTTTATGCCTTTTTTGCGAAAGAATTTAAGATGCCCGAAAACACTACGCTTGACAGGAGCGTAATCATTGTAATGATAGAAGAAAACGGTTCTGTAACTTACACTAAGTCGTATACATATATCGACAAAACTGTACAAGAAGAAATTATTAGAGTCTTAAAACTATCCCCAAAATGGGTGCCGGGAAAATCCAATGGTTTAGATATAAGAAAAAAATCTCTTTTTATCATAGAAGTAAAATAAAACGTTCAGTAAGAAATTTATAAATAAGCTAATTAAATTCACATTCGATTTAATGGATTTAGATTACAATCTCAGCAATTATCTCCTCAATGGAAGCCTGAAAAATGCAAAGGTGAAAAAGTAAAAATGAAATATCATTTTGAGATAGTTGCTATAATAAAATGACCGAATACTGTTTTTCACATTTTTAAAATAAGGATTTACTATTTTATTTTCATTACATTTATTTTATGAAATTCAACGATGGAAAAAAAACATAAAATAACGATTCCTGAACCATGCCATGAAAATTGGGACGAAATGACTCCCAAAGATAATGGCAGATTTTGTTTGAGCTGTTCTAAAACAGTTGTTGATTTTACGTCAATGCTTCCGGAGCAAATTCAACAGTATTTTATTTCACATAAAAATGTCTGTGGAAGACTTAAAAGTGAACAGTTAAGTGAAATAAACATTCAGATTCCATCTCAAATATTACACAGCCAAATTCATTATCAAAAAATGTTTTTATTGGCACTTTTTATAGTTATGGGCACTACATTATTTAGTTGTCAAGACAAAGACGGAAATAAGAAAAAAATAGATAAAGTTGAAGTTGTAGAAGATGTCAAACCAGAGCAACACGCTACTACTGGAATTATTATAATGCCTGTAGACAAACTAAACGCCGAAGAATATTCTCAATCTGGAAATTACGGAATTGTTTATAATGCAAATAATTTAGACGTTGCAGCTGTTCCAAAAAATGGAATAAAAAAATTTAATTCTAATTTTTCAAAAAATCTTATCACAGCAAAACAAGGAGAAATATCCGTTTTATTTGTAATTGAAGGCGATGGAAGTCTTAGCAATTTTAACATACTTGAAAATACAACATCTGCAAGTGAAAAAGATATCATCGGAATTTTAGAAAAAACTCCAAAGTGGATTCCGGGTAAACGAAAAAATCGAATTGTTCGTTCCTCTTACACTTTGCAAATTCCATTTAAGTAATAAAGAATGAAAAATAAAATAACAATTCCTGAACCTTGCCACGAAAACTGGGACGAAATGACTCCCAAAAATAATGGTCGCTTTTGTTTGAGCTGTTCTAAAACCGTTATTGATTTCACGACAATGTTACCTGAAGAAGTTCAGCATTTCTTCATTCAGAATCAAAACCAAAATATTTGTGGAAGATTTAAAAAATCTCAATTAGATACTATTACGATTCAAATTCCTAGTCGAATTCTTTTTACACAAACTCATTATCATAAAATGTTTTTACTGGCATTGTTTATTGCTATGGGAACAACTTTGTTTAGTTGTGCTGATAAAAATGGGAATAAGAAAAAAATCGATAAAATTGAAGTTGTTGAGAATCCAAATAATGTAACTGTTGGAGAGGTTATGCCGAGAAACAATAATTCAAACAATCCACTTCTACCACCTCCACCACCTCCAAAAGTTGATCAGGTTAAATTTGTGAAAGGCAAAAACAAAATTAAAAATGTAAAAATTCACCAGCCTGTTCCAATAAAATGTGAAAAAACTACTGAAGATAATAACACTGAAGATGTAATCTACAACGGCCTTACCGCAATTGTAGTTGGACCAGATTTCCCAGGAGGCATTGAACAGTTTCACGCATTTTTTGCTAACGAATTTAATCGTCCTGAAAACACCAACAATTCAAATATTAAGATTAAAGTTTCTTTTGCAGTAGAAAGAGACGGTTCTTTAAGTTATGTCGCACCGCTTACTGCAATTGACAATGGTGTAGAGGAAGAAATTATTCGAGTTTTGAAATTATCTCCAAAATGGAAACCTGGAGAATCTAATGGAAAGAAAATAAAAATGGTTTGTTCTTTACCTATTACATTTGAAAAAGACTCTTCTGAAACTTCTAAGTAATAAATTTAAAACCGTAAATTTGCTTTTTACCTTACAATGAAAAGCAACTTACTTTCAAACATATACAATCCCGCTGATTTACGCTTACTTTCTGAAGCGCAACTACCAGAAGTCGCGCAGGAATTACGTCAATTTATAATTGATATTGTTTCTGTAAAAGAAGGTCATTTAGGCGCCAGTTTGGGCGTGATTGAATTGACAATTGCACTGCATTATGTTTTTAATACTCCCAAAGATTTATTGGTTTGGGATGTGGGACACCAAGCATATGGACATAAAATTTTGACGGAAAGAAGAGAAAATTTCGATACCAATAGACAACTTAACGGTATTTCCGGTTTTCCAAAAAGAAGTGAGAGTATTTACGATACTTTTGGTGTAGGTCACTCATCAACATCTATTTCTGCAGCTTTAGGAATGGCAATTGCTTCTAATTTAAAAGGTGATTTCGAAAAACAGCATATTGCAGTTATTGGCGATGCTTCTATTGCATCCGGAATGGCATTTGAGGGTTTAAATCATGCTGGAGTTACAAATGCTAATTTGCTGGTTATTTTAAATGATAACGCCATTGGAATTGATCCCAGCGTTGGTGCTCTCAAGAAATATCTTACTGCTGTAAAAGAAGGAAAAAACCCGAAGAAGAATAACATGATCAAATCTTTAAATTTTGATTATTCGGGGCCAATTGACGGTCATGATCTTCCTGCTTTAATAAAAGAACTTAATCGCTTAAAAAACATAAAAGGACCAAAATTTCTTCATATTGTTACTACAAAAGGAAAAGGTTTACAGCAAGCCGAAGAAAATCAGGTTAAATACCATGCGCCCGGAAAATTTGATGCTTCGACTGGAGAAATCATTTTAAAATCTGAAGAAAATTTACCTCCAAAATATCAGGACGTTTTTGGTTTGACCATTTTAGATCTGGCCAAAAAGAATGAAAAAATTATCGGAATTACTCCGGCAATGCCATCTGGAAGTTCTTTAAAATTTATGATGGACGAAATTCCGGAACGTGCTTTTGATGTTGGTATTGCAGAACAACACGCTGTTACACTTGCTGCCGGAATGGCTACGCAAGGTATGATTGTGTATTGCAATATTTATTCGACATTTTTACAACGCGCTTACGATCAAGTTATTCACGATGTAGCGTTGCAAGATTTACCTGTTATTTTTTGTTTAGATCGTGCAGGTTTAGTTGGCGAAGACGGCGCGACGCATCACGGCGTTTTTGATATTGCCTATTTGCGCGCAATTCCAAACATTATAATTTATGCACCAATTAATGAAATTGCTTTGCAAAACATTTTATATACGGCTCAATTAGGATTAAATCATCCTATTGCGATTCGTTATCCTAGAGGTCGAGGTGTTATTGCAAATTGGGAAGTAGAAAATTTCGGACATTATGAAGAAGTAAAAATTGGTCAGGCATTTTGTTTAAAAAACGGAACAAATGCGGCTGTTTTATCTACCGGAACAATTGGCAATAATGTAAGCTTAGCCATTAATGAATCTGAAAATAAAGATGCTATTGCACATTACGATTTTCCCTTCATAAATCCATTGGATACAGGCATGTTACTTGATATTTTCTCAAATTATGATCGAATAATTACGATCGAAGACGGAACGGTAAATGGCGGTTTTGGAAGTGCTATTTTGGAGTTTTCAGCTTCAAATAATTTCAAGAATAAAATTGAAGTGCTAGGCATTCCTGGCATGTTTATTGAGCACGGAACGGTAAATCAATTACAACAATTGTGCAAAATTGACGTTAAAAGTTTGATAAATCTTTTCCAAACGATCTAAAATAATTATTTTGCACCACCAAAACAAACTAAAATCATAATGAAATTATTGCGTTCTACCCTTTTGCTTCTATTGCTTTTGTGTACTTCAAATAACTTTGCTCAAATTATACAAACGACTTTAGACCCGAATCAATTACCTCCGCTTCCAACTAATTGGACTAAAAAAAATCAGGTAGGTTTTGATATTTCCGAAATTGCTTTTGTGAACTGGAGTGCCGGGGGAACAAGTTCTATTTCTGGTTTGTTTAAAGGCGAATTTGGAAGAACTTACATTAAGGGAAATCACAAATGGGCAAACGAACTTATTGTAAAATATGGTTTGAATAAACAAGACGGTACTGAACTAAGAAAAACTGATGATGCTTTTTTACTAAACTCTACTTATGGTTTTAGAAAAGACTCCATTACAAATTGGTATTATTCTGCAAAATTTAATTTTAATACTCAATTTACAAACGGATACAATTACCCAAATAGAGATATCGCGATATCTAAACCGTTTGCACCGGCTTATATATTTTTAGGAGCTGGAGCTGAGAACTCAAACAAAAAGAAAAATAGAACTTTTTATTTCTCTCCAATAACATTAAAAACTACTTTGGTTCTAGATCAGGACTTAGCAAATCAAGGATCATTTGGTGTTAAAAAAGCCATTTATGCGCCAAATCCTCTTGATCCAACTCAACAAATTTTGATTGAAAACGGACAAAAAGTAAAAGCCGAATTTGGTATTTTGGTTACAGGATACATGAAGAACGAAATTTACAAAAACGTATTTTATGAAAACAGATTGAGTTTGTATACAGACTATTTGAATAAATTTGGAAATGTCGACATTGATTACGATACTCGATTAGACCTTGTTGTTAATGCTTATGTAAAAGCAAATATTGGTGTTCACTTGGTTTATGATGATGATATTAAAACCAAAAAAGATGTTATTGATCCAACTACAGGATCAAAAAGTCAGGTTAATGATGGACCAAGAATGCAATTAAGACAAGTTTTAGGAGTTGGTCTGGTTTACGCTTTTCAATAATAAAACTCTTTCAAGAGTACTAAAAATGCCCTATAAAAAATCTTTTATAGGGCATTTTTATTTTTAAATCCAATTGAAATTACTGGATTAATTATTCTTTCTTCCGTTAATAGTTTCAAACAATTCTAACGCATTTCCATCTGTTAATAGCGAAACATAATGGCAAATATGCAGCAATCGCTCGTACAAATTAGTTTTCTCTAGATGATGTTTTTCAGGCAACATTTTCAAAAGCAGTTTATCGTAGTTTGATGCTGTTCCTTCATATTTATTATTAAAGGCGGTTATAAATTTATCCAATAAAGTCTGGATAATTTGATAACCAACAATTTCTTTCTCGATAACTTCTCTACTCTGGTAGATTTTTTCAACGCTCAAATTGATAATATCATTCATTTGCGCTTTGTACTTGCTCTTATCCGTTAAAGCAAAAGGAAATTGTCCCGCTAGAATTGCTTCTTCATTTTCAACAAAAACATCAACAGCGTCGTTGATCAAAGTTCCAATAGCAAGAGCACGCAAATAGCTAATACGATCTTCTTTTGTGGTTAGGGTTTTATATTTAGCAACTCCAATATTATCTTTTACAAGTTTGATTAGATATTCTAAAGCATAATCCTCAGAAACCAAACCTAAATTTATTCCATCTTCAAAATCGATAATCGTGTAGCAAATATCATCTGCAGCTTCAACCAAATAAGCTAACGGATGTCTTTCAAAACCAATATCATCTCCAGATTTATTGGCAATCATTCCCATATCTTTGGCTACAGCCTCAAAAAATGTTTTATCAGTCTGAAAGAAACCATATTTTTTGTCGGCGATATTATTGGTTGGTTTTTTAGGCAAGCTTTCTTTTGGATATTTCATAAAAGCCCCTAAAGTCGCATACGATATTCTAAGTCCTCCTTCAATACCGGGGCGACTTGCTGTTAAAACTGAAAAACCATTGGCGTTCCCTTCAAAATCAATTAAGTCCTGCCATTGTTTTGGCGTTAAATGCTCTTTGTGTTTTAATCCGTTTCCTATCGAAAAATATTCTCCAATGGCTTTTTCACCCGAATGTCCAAAAGGCGGATTACCAATGTCATGTGCCAAAGATGCCGCAGCAACAATAGCCCCAAAATCATTCATATGATAACCATGAACTTCTTTTAGATAAGGATATTTTTCGATAATTTTTTTCCCTACCAAACGTCCTAACGAACGTCCAACAACCGAAACTTCTAAACTATGTGTTAATCTGGTGTGTACAAAATCTGTTTTAGAAAGCGGAATCACCTGTGTTTTATCCTGTAAAGATCGAAACGCCGCCGAAAATATAATTCGGTCATAATCTACCTCAAAGCCTAAACGAGTATCATCTTGTTCTACACGCAATCTTTTGCTAGTGTCGCCTTGGCGTTTTAGTGATAAAAGTTGTTCCCAGTTCATTATAATTTTAGATTTGTGATTTTAGATTTTAGATCGAGGATCAAAAGTACAGTTTATTTTTAGGATAAAATATGCCACAGATTAATTTGATTTAACTTTTATTCGCCACGAATTCACGAATTATTTTAAACGCAATGATTTGCAAAAAATTCGTGAATTCGTGGCGAATGAACTAAACTATTCTCTCCTAAAATCATTATAATCTGTGGCAAAAAATATTTTAAAATTCCAAAGCTGTACTGTGCTTAATTTCGCCCATTACAAAAATACTATTCGTGTTTCCGATGTTTTCGATTGTAGACAATTTATTCATTACAAAATCCTGATAGCTCTCCATATCCTTTACCAATATTTTTAGCATAAAATCGTAATCGCCGGCAATATTATAACATTCGATAATTTCGGGAAGTGCTACGATATCTTTTACAAAATTGCTTCCCACATTTTTGGCGTGCTCTTTTAAACGAACATTACAAAAAACGGTCATTCCCCGATTCATTTTTTTCTTATCTAATAGCGCAACATATTTAGTAATAAATCCGTCGCGTTCTAACCTTTTTATACGCTCATAAACTGGCGTTACGGTCAGGAATAATTTGCTCGCAAGGTCTTTTGTATTAATATTTGAGTTCTCCTGAAGATATTTTAAGATCAATAAATCAGTATTATCTAAATTTTCCATAGTGTTTTTTACGGCTAAAGTTCTTTTTTCAAAGATTTCATCAGTAAAATAATCTTCTAAAAATAAACATTAAAAGATATTTTACTTAAATAATCCTCAAATATAAGTTTTAAAATCTAATACAATAAATTTGTTCAGTAAAAAATACTGAAACAAAAATGAAAACAAATAATTTAGGTTATCCAAGAATTGGGAGCAACAGAGAGCTAAAAAAAGCCTCCGAATTATATTGGGCAGGAAAAATTTCGGCAGAAGAACTGATCGAAACCGGAAAAGACATTCGCCGCCAAAACTGGCATTTACAGGCTGAGTCTGGAGTAGATTTGATTCCGTCTAATGATTTTTCTTTTTACGATCAAGTTTTAGATTTGACTCTAACCGTTGGAGCAATTCCAGAACGTTATCAAGAACTTGCTAAAACAAACTCTCTTATCGATTTGTATTTTGCCATGGCAAGAGGTGCACAGAGAGACGGACAGGATGTTGTGGCAATGGAAATGACAAAATGGTTTGACACCAACTATCATTACATTGTTCCTGAATTTACGAAGAACCAAAAATTCGAATTGTTTTCAGAAAAAATAATCAATGAATTTAAAGAGGCAAATGATCTGGGAATTGCAACCAAACCTGTTTTAATCGGGCCAGTTTCATATTTGCTATTAGGAAAAGAAAAAGAAGAAGGTTTTCACCGAATTGATCTTATTGACGCTTTATTGCCAGTTTATTTTGAAATTTTAGAAAAATTACAAGCAGAAAACGTTGAATACATTCAGCTTGACGAACCTTTCCTTGCTTTAAATTTATCTGATAAAGAAAGAAATGCGTTTACAAAAGTCTATAACGAAATCAATAAGCGTTTCCCGAAAATTAAAATCATTTTAGCGAATTATTTTGATTGTTTTGGAGAAAATCTGGCAACAGCTTTGGCTTTGCCTGTTGATACATTTCATTTAGATTTAGTTCGTTGTCCGCTTCAATTAGATGATATTTTAGAGTCAGGGAAATTGGCTGCAAACGTAAATCTTTCTTTGGGAGTTGTTGACGGAAGAAATATCTGGAAAAACGATTTCAAAAAATCTTTAGAACTAATTAAAAAAGCAACCGATGCTTTAGGCGAAAACAGAATTCTTGTTGCTCCGTCTTGTTCTTTAATTCACAGTCCTTGTGATTTGGATTTAGAAACAAACGATCAGACTTTAACGCCGGAAATTAAACAATGGCTGGCTTTTGCAAAACAAAAAATCAATGAAGTTGTTTTATTGAAAAAATTCGCATCTAACGAAATTGACGTTAAAACCTCTGTCGATTTTGAAGAAAATACAATTGCAAATGACAACCGTAAAACATCAAAATTAATTCATAATAATGAAGTTAAAGCTCGTGTTGCCGGAATTACAGCTGCCGATGATAAACGTAAAAGTACTTTTGCTACGAGAAGAAAGAGTCAGATCGAAGCCTTAAACCTGCCTTTGTTCCCTACAACTACAATTGGATCTTTTCCTCAAACGGCTGAAGTGAGAAGCTGGAGAGCAAAATTTAAAAAAGGAGAGTTAACTACTGAACAATACAACGAACTAATCGAAAAAGAAACCGAAGCTACGATTCGTTTTCAGGAAGAAACCGGAATTGATGTACTTGTTCACGGAGAATTCGAAAGAAACGATATGGTGGAGTATTTTGGGGAACAATTGGCAGGTTTTTCTTTTACAAAAAATGGATGGGTGCAGAGTTACGGAAGCCGTTGTGTGAAACCTCCCGTTATTTATGGCGACGTTTCGAGACCAAACCCTATGACGGTTAAATGGTCGAAATATGCACAATCTCTAACGCCAAAATGGGTTAAAGGAATGCTTACCGGACCTGTAACGATTTTGCAGTGGTCGTTTGTTCGTAACGATCAGCCTCGTTCTGAAACGTGTACACAAATTGCTTTGGCGATTCGTGACGAAGTTGTTGACTTGGAAAAAGCAGGAATAAAAATTATTCAAATCGATGAACCTGCAATTCGCGAAGGTTTACCATTGCGAAAAGAAGAATGGGCAAATTATTTAGACTGGGCTGTTAAAGCTTTTAGAATTTCGGCAAGTGGCGTAAACGACGATACGCAAATTCATACACATATGTGTTACAGCGAATTTAATGATATTATACAAAACATTGCCGATATGGATGCTGATGTTATTACAATCGAATGCTCACGCTCGCAAATGGAACTTTTAGATGCTTTTGCCAATTTTAAATATCCAAACGAAATTGGACCTGGTGTTTATGATATTCACTCTCCACGTGTGCCTTCTAGTGCTGAAATGGTTCGTTTGTTAGAAAAAGCTTCGGCAGTTATTCCGGTAGATCAATTATGGGTAAATCCTGATTGCGGTTTAAAAACACGTCACTGGGAGGAAACCAAAAAAGCTTTGATCGAAATGGTTGCTGCCGCTCAGGAAATGAGAGCCGCTGTTGAAAATCCTGTTTTATAATTTTTATTTAGATATATTTTTGTTTTTTAATGTCAACAAGTGGAGTCGAAATTCTTGTAGTTATGATTGTTCTCGACTTCACTTATGTTGGCATTATTTATTAGAGCCAGAAATAAATCTTTATAATAGAAATTAGAACTAATTTACTTTTGCTAAAACAAATCGTTCTTCTATTGAGTCTTTTTAAATGTGTTCGCATCGAAAGATTCTTTCGTTCAATGTGATTTGTGCCAAATTGTTTTGTTTTATGAATCTTAGGATCTATGAGATATTTGTAATGTTTTAGTTTATCTGTGTAAATTGCCTTTGGCTTTGATAATTTTAAAGTAGTCAAAACTACATTCAAAGTTTTATTGGTTCGGCTACCAACATTAAAACTAACAACTTTTCCAGTTTCTCGTTCTAATGCATAAACAATCCATATTAATTTATCTTTACTTTTTATATAACTTCTCATTTCATCGACTTCATAAATCTTCCCCATACTTAAAGTTGGTCTTGTAACATTTTGAGCAATCGAAACAATTCGTTTGAGCAATGTTGTTGTAGAAATTTTTAAAACTCTGGCTGTACTTCTTATTCCTAGACCCTCTTTTATGAACATAATTATGTTTCGATTTGTATCATTCTGATATGCTTTGTAGATATAATCCTCTTGCTGTTTTCTTTTACAAAAAACGCATTTATAACGCTGAATTCCGTTAGACTGAAAACCATCTTTTCTACATTTTTCTCCACAATTATTACATTTCATTTTCATCCCCTAATCTGATACACTTAGTTCATTTATACTTGATTTTATACGGTTTAAAACCCTAAAAACGAAAAAGACAACCCGAAGGTTGCCTCTTTTTTGAATCAAAATTATATTCTACTTTTATTCTATAAGCCTTAAAACCTGATTTATGTAAAAACACCTAATCTGATACATTACCATTCATCATTAATGCTTATGGCAACTCCATGATAATCTGAAACTCCTTGTAATTCGTAAACCAGTTTAACACGGTCTTCTGCTTTAAGGATTTCTTTTATATTAAAATGAAATAAATTATCTGCAGGATTATCCAAAAGTTTCCCTGCATAAACTCCAATAATACCTTCGTTTTCTTCCGCAGAAATTATTATTTGGTTCGTTTTCCCGGAAACATTCGCTGTTCTTTTTACTAAACTATTAGCTGTTACCTGATTTGATACTGAATTTGCTTCAGTATATTTTTGGTTATTACTAGCACTTTGTCCTGAAGATGTCTTCAAAAACACTTCTCTGACCGCTGTTGTATTATAAGCAAAAGCACTTTGTCCCAAAAGTATAACTGCCAGTATACTTGCTGTAAATCTTTGTATGGTTGATTTTAAATTTTCTTTCTTTTCCATTTTTACTGGTTTTCCTAAATTGGTAGAGGGATAATTAGT
>Ga0302173_10000356_pt1 | contig 24979 bp, 25 predicted proteins | sample I_Fen_N3_1_FD_198785 | JGI IMG/M metagenome (GOLD analysis project Ga0302173, IMG submission 198785) | Peat permafrost microbial communities from Stordalen Mire near Abisko, Sweden - I_Fen_N3_1 | ecosystem: Environmental > Terrestrial > Soil > Wetlands > Permafrost | place: Sweden: Abisko... | reverse complement strand
TGCAAATAATGTACTATTTCTCCAGAAGTAGCATAAAATACATTTTCCAAATACCAAATAAGAGAAACCGCTTCATCGTAAGGATTAGGTTTTTCATTTTGGATAAAAGGTGTTTTTCCAAGCTGCGCCAATAATTGTTTTATTTTCAATAAATCATTTAAACGAATTGCTTCGGTCAAATCATTTATAATTCCTAGAACCGGTCCAGGGTAAAACTGTGTTGGATGTGCTGTTAAAACAGTTCTAACATTAAAGTTTTCCAAGAATTCGATCAATTCATCGTCTTTTTCTTTAGCATCAGATTTCTCTTTAATATCACGCAAAGAACCACGTCCTTCCATGTTATTAACTTCCGGAAAAGCCGCATCTTCAATCGCATCAAAAAGTACAATTTGACGTTCTATATATTGAATAAATCGAAACATAAGATCGATTTTTTCGGTCTCAGAAGCGTTGTTTAGAAATTTATTTGAGAAAAAATCAAAAATTTCTTTTGGAGTCTCTTGTTTTTTAAATCCTGTTTCGCAAGTTTCTGTAAATAATGGCAGTAAAACTCCAGTATTATCAATAGAATCAAAGGGTAATGTTATAAATACACTATTATAAATGTGGTATTTTGAGAGAACATCTTGATTAAAACGTTCAATTTTGGGTAACGTATACATAATCGTGTTATAGTTGTTTGGTTAATTAGTCATAAAAAAACCCCAAGAATAAACTTGAGGTTATATTTTAATATAGCATTCAAGAAAGTATTACATATTTTTAAAGATAGTATGCATCAAACGCTTCTTATCGTTGATACTTTCTTCTAATGAAATCATAGTTTCTGTTCTGTAAACACCCTCGATATCATCAATCATGAAGATAACTTCTTTTGCGTGTTTAGTATCTTTTGCTCTAATTTTGCAAAAGATATTAAATTTTCCTGTCGTTACAGATGCTACTGTTACGAATGGAATTTGGTTGATTCGCTCTAATACAAATTTAGTTTGAGACGTATTATTAAGGAACACCCCTACATATGCAATAAATGAATATCCTAATTTATCATAATCCAAAGCCAATGAAGACCCCATTATTATACCTGCGTCTTCCATTTTCTTTACTCTAACATGCACTGTACCAGCAGATATCAATAGTTTTTTTGCAATGTCAGTAAACGGAACTCTCGTATTGTCTATTAACATATCTAAAATCTGGTGATCTACTTCATCTAAACGAAATTTACTCATAATTCTTTAATTAATATTACTAATTGCTATTACAAAGTATAAAAATATATATAAAAAACAACAAATTCACATAAAAATTAACTTTTTATCAATCCGTTAACAAATTTAACATTTTTATTTAAATAAAAATCTGCCTTTTGATTCAATTTCGGAAAATTACTGAGATCATCGGAATAAATAGCTTCTTTTCCATCATATTCGTAATGTCCAAAATAATTTTCCAATTCGCCTACTTCAATTATGTAAGCATTAAAATGAATCTTATTTTCAATCAATTCTTCTTTGTATTGTGCGACAAAATTCGTAATAATTTCGATACCATCATAATTTATTTTGATATTTTTATACATAAAATCATAAAAAACGACTTTATTTTGTGAAATATTCAAATAATCATTAATTCTATTGTCAACTAAAACGTTTTCGCAAATCAGTTCAAAACTCGAAATAAGTGAGAAAAATATGAACTTTCGAGTGATTTCACGCTCGTAATCATTAGGAAAATGACCTGCTTCAAACAAAATTGTGGGTACTCCTAAAAATTGAAATGTATCTCCTATACAATTGATATTAAAGGAATCATCAAAACGTCCTACTTGTCCCGGAATGTATTTTTGTAAAACATCATTAATTCCTGCAATAACATTTATAGCTTTTAAACGATTATCATTTATTTCTCTTTCTTCGTTATAAGAAGGTGCTAAAAATGAAACTGTTGCAGGTTTTCCTGTTGAGCCTGCGCCAAAAATTGTTCGTTGATCATGAAGATTAAAACAATAATGAGGTTTGAAAGTCTCAAAAACTTCTCTTAAAACATTGCTTTCCGGTTGAGTCAGGTTTTGAGAATCTCGGTTTAAATCAACTTTGTTGGCGTTTTCACGAGTATAAAGCCTCGCTCCATCAGGATTCAATATCGGAATACTATAAAAGGTGAAGTTTTTTAAAAGCTTCTCTGCAAATTCAGATCCGTTATTGAGAACGTTTATAAAATCAAAAAGCGCTTTTGTTGTAGTGCTTTCATTTCCGTGCATTTGCGACCAAAGATAAATACGAGTTTCTCCGGTTCCAATTTCGTAACTATATATAGGTTCTTCTAAAACAGATTTGCCAATAACTTTTACCTGATTATTAGTATTGAGTTTTTCTAATAAAGGTTCAATATGATCTAAAGTTAGATATCTACCTTCTATTGATTGTTCTTTGTTTTGGTCAAATAATTCTTCTAAATTCATTGTCTTTTGATTAGTTTACAAAAGTAAACATCTTTATTTTTACAATTGTAAACAGTTAAAATAAAGGGAAATTTAGAATTGTAAACAGATTTTTAAATCTAAACCTTGTATTTATAACAGAAGAAGTTAACATTTGTTATTTCTTTAATTAATTCAAAAATAATCACTGTTGTTCAATTACTTATACATCTTTATTTAAAGTAAAACTACTCTATTTTATCTCTTAAATATGTGATTTACAACTGTAAAATTGCTTTAATGATATCTTTTAGTTACATTTGTAAACACTCGAATTTTAAACAATAATTTACAATGGTAAACATCGATGATTTTGTAAAACGTCTTGAAATTATACTAGACTATTACGCTTTAAATGCCTCTACTTTTGCTGATAGAATTGGTGTGCAACGATCAAGCATGTCTCACCTGCTCTCGGGACGAAACAAACCTAGCTTAGATTTTGTAATGAAAATTCTTGAAGTTTTTCCCGACGTAGATCTATACTGGATTTTAAACGGTAAAGGAAGTTTTCCTAAAACCGAGGAAGAAACTATTGAAAAAAGAACTGATACTATTTCTGAAATTAAAATCCCTTCTACTTCTTTTTCAGCAAATGAAAATAATAGTGTTGGAGATTTATTTTCTAACGTCAACTATAAGGAAGAAGTAAAACCAGAAATGCGAAATTTTGCAGGAAGCCAAAACTCAAATATAAATCCCGAAGAAGGGGAAATTGAGAAAATTGTAATTTTTTATAAAAACGGGACATTTAAGGCATATGTCCCGTAGTTTTTAATTTTTGCGTATTTCAAAATTTTTGAATTTTTTTTTCGTTTAAGCGATTCTCACGCAACTAGAAAAAATAGTAAAAATTTACAAATAAGTCATGTTTTCGGGAATTTTACCAATTACGCCTTCGTAATGTTTTTTCAGAGTTTGTAAATCAGTTTCGTAATCTCCTGTCGGGAAAAACGGTTTACCAAAACTAACTACTTTTTTACCCCAATCAAAAGCAACTGGCACAATAGGAACATTTGCTTTAAGTGCAATATAATAAAATCCGGTTTTAATTTCTTTTACACCTTTACGAGTGCCTTCCGGAGCAACCGCTAAACGGAAAACTTCTTTTCGATCAAAAATAGCTGCAATAGAATCCACTTTATTTAATCCGCCACTTCGATCTAATGGCTCTCCTCCTGCACTTCTAAAATAATAACCGAACGGAAATCTAAAAAGTTCCTTTTTTCCAACCCAGTTCATTTCTAATCCGGATATTCCACGAGTAAAAATTCCCAAATAGAAATCATGATTACTTGTATGCGGCATGACCATCAGAATACATTTTTTCACTTCGGCATTTTCAATTCCTACTATTTTCCAGCCCATTAGCCTTAGAAAGATGAATTTATAGAATTGTTTTTTCATTAAAGTTTATTTTATAGTGCAAAATAAAAGATTTAAAGTGGTATTTTTGAGTAAAAGCATTTAAAAATGATTCAAAAATTAGTCAGTTACCTTATTCCCGTTAAAATATTTAAAAAAAAATCCCAAAGGAGCAAAATGATTGAAGTTACTTGGGCTAATGGCGAATTGGTTCTGGATTCTGAAAACACAAATTACTCGTATGGAAGCTTGCAACGTATATTAAGGTACGGACTTCGAGATATTGGTTATGATGCCATTTTAAAAATGGATCATATTTTACTGCTTGGAGTTGCCGGTGGTAGTGTTATTAAAACATTGGTTGATGAAATTTCATATAATAAAAAAATTACTGGTGTAGAAATTGATCCCGACATAATTAAAATCGCAAACGAATATTTTAATCTAAACGAGATAAAACAACTTGAAGTCGTAATTGATGATGCATTTGAATTTGTTTTAAAAACAAAAGACAAATACGATCTAATTATTATTGATGTTTTTGAAGACATCAAAATGCCAAACTTTTTATTTGAAAGCTTTTTTAGCGGACACATCTGTTCGCTTTTGAAAAATAAAGGTTTCATTCTTTTTAATACTATGATTTTGGACGAATCTCATAATGTTCGAAACCAAAAATATATTTCTGAAATAAACCCTCAATTATTCACTGCAAAAATGCTGCCCCGCATAGAAGTGCATAATGAATTAATAATTATCGAAAAACTAGCCTAATTTATGAAACCCCTTCCCTCGATTTTAAAATCCTTACCGCCTACTACAGTTATTAACTCAAATATCGAACTTTCAAAATATATTGCTTTAGATTTATCTGTAACTAATTCCGAATTAATCGCTAATAAACCTGAAAATGCTGACGATTTCGAACTTTTTATTTCCAATTTTTTAAAAAAGAATAACGCCGAAGTTGCTTTTGGCGGATATATTGAAGGTCGTACTTTATATCAGAGAAGTACTATTTTTAAAAATGATTCTATTTCAGAAAGAAATATTCATATTGGTTTAGATCTATGGACCAAAGTTGGCACAACAGTTCTTGCACCACTTGACGGAAAAGTACATAGCTTTAAAAACAATATTGGTCTAGGTGATTATGGACCAACTATAATATTAGAACATACAGTCGAAAACGAAATATTTTATACTTTATACGGACATTTATCGTTAGAAAGTATAGAAAACCTTAGCGTTGGGGCATTTTTTAATAAGGGTGAACAGATTGGAACCTTAGGGAGTTCAAACGTTAACGGAGATTATGCTCCGCATTTACACTTTCAGATTATACAAAATATCGAAGCGTATTCTGGTGATTATCCGGGCGTTTGCAGCACAAATGATCTGAACTTTTATATAGAAAACTGCCCCGACCCCAACTTATTATTAAAAATTACTTAAATAGTTATGAAGAAAGCAGGATTGATCATATGTTTGTTGTTGTTAATTGGATGTAAATCGAAAACGATTAGTAGAGATACTGAAGATTTGAAAATTAAAAAAGTTTCCAGTGCCGATGTAAACTCTAACCAGCAGCGAAAAGCTTATGAGTTAGGAAAGCGAGTTTTAGAAACTTGCAATACATCAAAATTTAAGCCTTTTAATGAAACTGAAGTTACCAAATCGGTTATGGAAAACACAACCGAAGAGCGTTTGACTAAAACTTGTCAAAGATTTAGGCAATATTACGGAAGCTTTATAGATTTAAAACTTGATGGCGTTTATAAAACTAAAAAAGAAGTCATTTACCGTTACCGCGCTCTTTATACCAAAAAGGTGGCCAATAAAGAATTGCGCATTTTTGTAAATGAAGACAATTTAATTTCCGCCATAAAATCTATGGATTGGGATGAAAAATTTGATGCTAAAACAACTGAATAATAAAGTATAGACTATGAATTTAAAACTGCCTTTTTTTATAATATTGTTAATCAGTACTTTTGCAAATGCTCAGGAAACCATGATTGTAAAAGGTTCAAAGCCTTTTCCGGCAACTCAGACTTATACTTTTATTTGCGAAAAATATGTTTTTACAGGCGAAGCAGATGTTCAAATTGCAAAAACAGATAAAGGTGGCGTTTTAAAATTAACTATAGGAATCTCAAACGACAAAACCAGAATCTCCGGTGGAGTTTATGTCGATTTAGTAAATGGGGATGTTATTGCTTGCACAGATAAAAACAGTAATGAAACTGTCGATGGTAAAACATCATCTTACTACTATTTTACTCCAGCCGAAATGATAAAATTAAAAAAGACTGATATCAAGGCAATTAGATTTATAATTAAAGGAACTTCAAATACTTTTGGAGATCAAACAGGTTATTTTACAGCCTCAAACAAAATGTCTTACTTTTCGACTGCATTCGATAAATCAAAAAAAACATTCGACACTGCAGCTGCAATAAGTGCATTATAAATTTATTGGCTATATAATAAATCTTATATTTATACTCTAAAATTTCCATTTTATGAATCCTAATGAAGTATTAATAACAAAGTTCTATACTGCTTTTGTAAACGCTGATGCCAAAACAATGTGCGAATGCTACCATCCAAAAGTTCATTTTGTAGATCCTGCTTTTGGTTTAATAAAAGAAGAACAAGTTTCTGACATGTGGAAAATGTTGATTTTAAAAAGCAAAGGCAATATTAAAATAGAATTTTCAGATATAAAAGCTGATGATTTTACCGGTAGAGCAAAATGGATTGCTACATATAACTTTAGTAAAACTAATAGAAACGTAATCAATAGAGTATCTGCCGAATTTACGTTTCAAGACGGTTTGATCATTAAGCATATTGATAGTTTTGATGTTTACAAATGGTCAAAACAAGCTTTTGGAGTTACAGGATATTTATTGGGATGGACAGGTTTCTTTCAGAAAAAAATTCAGGAACAAGCTTTGTTGTCGCTGAAAAAATTTCAAGAAACCAAGTAGATGACTAACTAGAACTTTTGTTTGATAATTTTGCTTTTTTTTTACGGAGCAAAACTATAAAGTTTCAAAAAAATCAGTACTCCCGCTTTCGCTTATATCTTTGTTCGTTCCTCTCAAAGGATACCAGCTCTATCGGGGCTAGACAAGAACTAATAATGATTTTCAAAAAAAACAATAAACCCGACAAATTTTAAAAAATCTGTCGGGTTTAATAATATTTTAAGCCTTTGTTATTTTAAGATTTAAACCAACCGGCAACCAATTCGTCTTCAAATGAAGTCGCGTTTTTATGAACAAACTCATTTGTATTTTTATTATAAGAATAATCTAAAGCCCAAGTTTCATGGTTTTTAGCTAAATCTTTAATGCTTTCGCAAACAAATGCAATTTCTTCATCTGTTGTAGTTGGGTGAATCGACATTCTAATCCATCCCGGTTTTTTTATCAAATCACCAATAGTAATTTCATCTACCAATTTATTCGAAGTTTCCTGATCTACGTGTAATAAAAAGTGTCCGTAAGTTCCTGCACAACTGCATCCTCCTCTAGTCTGAATCCCGAATTTGTCATTCAATAATTTTACACCTAAATTAAAATGAAGATTTTCGATAAAAAAGGAAACAACTCCTAAACGATTTTTATGTTGACCAGCCAAAATTTTAATATTTGGTACAACATCCAGTTCATTAAATACAACATCAACAATTTCATGTTCACGTTGCAAAATGTTCTCAATTCCCATTTCTTCTTTTAGCTCAATTGCCAATGCAGTTTTAATAACTTGCAAGAAACCTGGAGTTCCGCCATCTTCGCGATCTTCAATATTATCAATATATTTGTGTTCACCCCATGGATTAGTCCAGCTTACTGTTCCTCCACCAGGACAATCAGGAATCATATTATTGTATAACTTTTTGTTGAAAATCAAAACACCAGAAGTTCCTGGTCCGCCTAAAAATTTATGTGGAGAAAAGAAAACTGCATCCAAATAAGCTTCAGGATCTTCAGGATGCATGTCAATCTCTACATACGGTCCTGAACAAGCAAAATCAACAAAACAAACACCGTGATGTTGGTGCATTAATTTTGAAGCTTCATGAAAAGGAGTTTTCAATCCTGTAACATTCGAACATGAAGTTATCGAAGCAATTTTTATAGTTCTATCTTTATATTTTTCTAATAACTGCGCTAAATTGTCCAAAGAAAAAAGTCCTTTTTCGCAGGAAGGAATAATCTCAACATCGGCAATTGTCTCTAACCAGGAAGTTTGATTAGAATGATGCTCCATATGCGAAATAAAAACTACAGGTTTTTTCTCGGCAGGAACTACAGTACAATCCTTTAAATTCTCAGGAATTTTTAAACCCAGAATACGCTGAAATTTATTAACAACACCAGTCATTCCTGTTCCGTCAGTAATTAAAACATCATCATTACTTGCATTTGCATGACGTTTAATGATATTTCTGGCATGATGATACGCTTTTGTCATGGCAGTACCTGACACAGTTGTTTCTGTATGAGTATTTGCTACAAAAGGACCAAAATCATTCAAAAGTTTCTCTTCTATAGGTCGGTATAACCTTCCGCTGGCAGTCCAATCTGTATAAATGATCTTTTTCTTGCCGTATGGAGACGTAAATTCTTGTTCAATTCCAACAATATGTTTTCTAAAATCCTGAAAATAGGTTTCTAAAGTGATGGTATTATTTTTGCTATTCATTAGTGTGCCTGTGTTTGATTGCAAATATATTGCTTTTTTATAGAATTGCGAATTTATCAATTGTAAACTTCAAACTTTAAATAACCGATTAGTATCTTTAATTAAATACTCTTTTTTTTAATAATTTATCATAATATTCTATCGGATTAATAGGGCAATAGAACTTAAAACAATACTATTCTATGGGAAATTTATCAGTAGCTACTTTTGGTGGCGGATGTTTTTGGTGTATAGAAGCTGTAATTCAGCGTTTAAAAGGAATAGAATCCTTAAAATCAGGTTATTCTGGAGGTTTTATCAAGAATCCTCCCTATCGCGAAGTGTGTACTGGCAGAACTGGCCATGCCGAGGTAATTCAGGTTACGTACGACCCTGACATAATTTCATATCACGATTTGATTTTTATATTCATGACAAGTCATGATCCAACAACTTTAAATCGTCAGGGAGCTGATAGCGGAACTCAATATCGTTCGATCATTTTATATCATGATGCAAAACAAAAAGAAATTGCAGAGGAGGTTTTTGAGGAAGTTAAACATTTTTATGAAGACCCAATCGTGACAGAATTAACTCCTTTTGAAGTTTTTTATGAAGCCGAAGAAGATCATCAAAACTACTACAATAACAATCAGGAAGCGCGTTATTGCCAAATCGTAATTGATCCTAAAATTCAAAGGCTAAAAAAAATGTACGCTAATCAATTGGTTGACTAAAAAAGGTTATGCTACAGATTAAAGGGATGAGAATGGTTTTCCTTACTTACTTTAAAATCTCACTGAGGTTTTCGAAGAATCATTTAAATCCCTTTAATCTGTGGTTATAAAATAAATTCTAATGAAAAATTTAAAAATAAATAATCGATTTACTGCTGAATTACCCGCAGACTCAAACGAAGAAAATGAAGTTCGCCAGGTTAAGGATGCATTATTTTCGTATGTAAATCCAGCAAAACCCTCAAATCCTAAACTTATTCATGCCTCGAAAGAAGTGGCAGAATTGGTTGGTATATCAGCTGATGAAATCCAAACGGAATCATTTTTAAATACTTTTTCAGGAAAAGAAGTTCTTCCTGGAACACGTCCGTATGCGATGTGTTATGCAGGTCATCAATTCGGCAATTGGGCAGGTCAACTGGGAGATGGTCGCGCGATTAATTTAACAGAAGTCGAACATAATAATCAAAATTTTACACTTCAACTAAAAGGTGCAGGAAAAACTCCTTACTCTAGAACTGCCGATGGTTTGGCTGTTTTACGTTCTTCAGTAAGAGAATATTTGTGTGCAGAAGCAATGTATTATTTAGGAGTTCCTACTACCCGATCACTTTCATTAATGTTGTCTGGAGATCAAGTTTTACGTGATATTTTGTACAACGGAAATCCTGCATACGAAAAAGGTGCAATTGTTTGCCGTGTAGCTCCGTCTTTTATTCGTTTTGGAAGTTTTGAAATGCTTAGTGCTCGCAATGAATTCAAAAATTTAAAGCAATTTGTAGAATATAATCTCAAATATTATTTTTCGGAAATAAAAGGAGAGCCAAAAGATCAATATTTGCAGTTCTTTAAAACCGTTGCTGATAAAACCCGCGAAATGATTTTGCATTGGCAACGTATTGGTTTTGTACATGGCGTTATGAATACTGATAACATGTCTGTTCATGGAATCACTATCGACTATGGGCCTTATGGATGGCTTGAAAATTATGACCCGAGTTGGACTCCAAATACTACTGACAGTCAAAACAGAAGATATCGTTTTGGAAATCAACCTCAAATTGCGCAGTGGAATTTGTATCAATTAGCTAATGCACTTTATCCTTTAATTAATGAAGCAGAGCCTTTAGAAAAGATATTAGAATCATTTATTACTGATTTTGATCGTGATTATAAAGGAATGTTTTTAAGTAAATTAGGAATATTTACTTCAACTGAAACTGACGACAAATTAATTTTGGCTTTAGAGGCTGTTTTGCAATTATCGGAAACTGATATGACCATCTTTTTTAGAAATTTAGGAAAGGTTTTAAAATCAGATTCTGTAGATGAAGCGATTGAAAAAATTAAAGATTCGTTCTATTTGCCTGAAGAAATTAAAGGCGACATTTTAGAATCTTGGAAAAAATGGTTTACAGTTTATCTTCAAAGATTAAATACTGAAGAACTTTCAGATCAAATTCGTTCTGAAAAAATGAACCAAATTAATCCAAAATATGTTTTAAGAAATTACATGTCACAACTAGCAATTGATGCCGCTGACAAAGATGATTATTCTTTGATTGATGAGTTGTATTTGCTGTTGCAAAAACCTTATGATGAGCAGCCGGAATTTGAAAAATGGTTCGCAAAACGACCAGATTGGGCAAGATCTAAAGTAGGTTGCTCAATGCTTTCTTGTAGTTCTTAATTTTTTTGCCACGAATTTCACGAATTCACACTAATTTTTTGTCAGTTCTAGCAAAGTCGAGAACACTTTACTCGCATCTCGACTTCGCTCGATGTGACAAAACTTAATATCAATTCGTGCAAATTCGTGAAATTCGCGGCGAAATTTTTATTTTGAACTAATATAGTCTACTATTAAACTGGCATGAACACGAGAATTTTCTATAAACCATTTATGAGTTTGCATACCGCCACAAACTACGCCTGCCAGGAATAAACCTTCTACATTTGTTTCCATTGTTTCCGGATTGTATGATGGTGTTTTTAATTCATCTTCTGAAAGTTGAATTCCCATTTTTTCAAGAAAAGTCAAATCAGGTTTGTAACCGGTAAGCGCCAAAACAAAATCATTCTCTATCACAACTTTACCGTTTGGAGTTTCAATTTCAACTTCGTTTTCGTGAATTTCAGTAATATTTGATTCAAAATAAGCTTTTATACTACCTTCGGCAATTCTGTTTTCAATATCAGGTTTTACCCAATATTTTACACGATTATTGATTTCGTTTTTACGAATAACCATCGTAACATTCGCGCCTTTTCGCCAACATTCTAAAGCTGCATCTACAGACGAGTTATTAGCGCCAACAACTAAAATGTTTCTAAAAGCATATTCGTGAGCTTCTTTATAATAATGTCGAACTTTTGGCAGTTCTTCGCCCTTTACATTCATTTGAATTGGAATATCATAAAAGCCTGTCGCTACTATAACATTTTTACAGAAATAGATATTCTTATTTGTAACAACCTCAAACTGCTTATTTTCTAGCTTTTTAACCTGACTAACTTTTTCAAATAAATGAATCGAGAACTTAAAATAACGATGAATATTTCGGTAATATTCTAAAGCTTCCTGACGACCAGGTTTGGGCGCTAAACAATTAAAAGGAATATCTCCAATTTCAAGTCTTTCGGCAGTCGAAAAAAAAGTCATGTACAAAGGATAATTGAAAATACTATTTACAATTGCACCTTTTTCTATAATTAAATATTTTAAATTTTTCTTTTGAGCTTCAATTGCACAAGCTAAACCAATTGGCCCGCCTCCTACAATTATTAAATCGTATTCATTCATAATTTTATTTCTCCCAATCTTTAAATGGATTTTTACTCAAATAGGCGTTATAATATCTTTCGTCATTAGTCACTTCTTCCCCAAGCCATTCCGGTCTTTCAAAAGATTCATTTTCAGATTCTAATTCTACCTCTGCCATTACCAAACCTTCATTTTCACCATAAAACTCGTCGACTTCAAAAATGTGTTTTCCTAATTTTACTTCAAAACGAGTTTTTTCGATTTTGCCTTTTTCGCATAGTTTAAGTAATTCCTGAGCCTCGTCTAAAGGAATTTCATTTTCCCATTCAAAACGGGACATTCCGCCTTGATGACCAATTCCTTTGATCGTAATAAAACCTCTGTTACCTTTAATTCGCACGCGAACAGTTCTTTCAGGAACGGAACTTAAATATCCCTGAGCAATTTTATTTTGAGTAAAAGCTTGTTCTTTAAAATCATCAGATTTCACCAAAAACTTTCTTTCTATTTCGACCATTTCACTATTCAAATTTAATTTTTATGCAAGTTACTCAATTTAATGAAGTCTTGTAATTGCCATTTATAAATACTCGCACTTTGAACTTATGATTTTATAATTATCTCAAAACTAGAAACATAACTTTAAAATAACTCGTTGTTAATGTATTCTGTATTTATTTTTTTGTTAAATTTGATAGAATCTTAACTTTATCACTTATGTCTAAAAAAGCACTTTATCTATTAGGCATTGTAATAACAATCATTTTAGGGACTTTCCTGTATGTGAATTTTTGTTGCAATTGCACTATGAAAACACCAGCTGTTGATACCGAAAAAGTACCTGTAGTTGTCGCTGAGGAGCATATTTTTGTCCCTTTTATTCTAAATGGTTCCGGAATTGATTATCATACTAATGATAACATCAAGTTCCTTAAAAACAGTTTTGCAGTCGTTCTGCCTGTTAGTGATTCTGTATCAATTGGAATTGAAAATCTTAAAACTTTTTTAATTGCCAATCCAAAGCAAAAAGTGACCATTACTGGTTATGCTACTTCTGATGAAAAAAACACTACAACATTTGAAAATCTTGGTTTAGCAAGGGCAAATGATATTAAGAAGTATTTTATTTCTAAGGGTTTATCTGGGGATCAATTTAATACAAAAGGTGAAGTAATTGATAAATGGAAAACAGATTTGGATACGCTTTTAGGACCTGCTGAGTATAAATTTGAAGCTCTGGAAGTAACTCCTGCCGCAACTGATGAATGGGTTATTTTAAAAGAGAAAATTAATGGTAATCCTTTGGTACTTCATTTTAACACTAATAAATCTAGTGATAAATTAACCGATGTTGAGAAACAAAAAGTGGCCGACTTGGTTAAATATATGGAACACGTTAAAGATGCGCTGATCCTGGCTGTTGGGCATAGTGATAATGTTGGAAATCGTGATGCAAATGTTGTTCTTGGACAAAAACGAGCCGATTTTTCTAAAAACTACTTATCGAAAAACGGTATTGATGGTTCCAGAATTACTACAGAATCAAAAGGTCCGGATGAACCTGTTGGCGAAAACACAACTGCTGAAGGAAAAGCAAATAACAGACGAACTGTAATTACAATCAAATAATTAATCAAAAATATACTATTATGAATATACCTTGTATCTTAATACCTGCGTTAGTGGGGTTAATCTGTGGAATTTTAGGCTACTTACTAGGAAAAATGAATTCTAAGGGAGATGATTCACTTGCATTGTCATTACAAGCTGATTTGGATGCATGCAAAGCCAATACAAAAAACTTAAATGCAAAAATAGCTTCATTAGAAGCTGACTTGGCAGCCAAATCTAAAATTTCGGCTTCACAATCTTTTGCAGCTGCGGTACCAACAATAGTTTTTGACAGCGCGCTTGCTGCAACAGTTTTTGGTAAGAAAATAAAAGAAAATGATTTAAAAATTGTTGAAGGTATCGGGCCAAAAATTGAAGCTTTGTTTAATGATGCCGGAATAAAAACATGGCATGCTCTTTCTGAATCTACAATTGATAAACTTCAATCGATTCTAGATGCTGCGGGCGAAAACTATGCGATACATAATCCTGGAACATGGCCAAAACAAGCTTTATTGGCTTATCAAGGTAAGTGGCAAGAATTAAAAGACTGGCAAGAGGCTCTGGATGGCGGAAAAGAGTAAGTAAATTGCTTAAAAAAGGTTCAAAGGCTCAAAGCGACACAGGTAAATAAGGCTTAAATTATAAGTTTTTATCTTGATGCTTTGAGCCTTTGCGACTTTGTCCCTTTGAACCTCTTTTCTACAGTAAATCAAAATTCCATTTTATAGATTGATTGTACCATAATTTGCCTTCCTTTACTTCTAGCGGACAATCAAAATTATTGGTGTAAAGTGCTCCGGTTCCTAAACCTTGTGGCATTTTTGAATTTTGTAAAAATGTCCATTGGGCAATAGCATTAAGTCCTATATTGCTTTCTAATGCCGAGGTAATCCACCAACCAATATTATACTTATCGGCTAAAGTAATCCATTCCTGAGTTCCTCTAAAACCGCCAACAAAACTTGGTTTGAGTATTATATATTGTGGTTTAATTTCCTGTAGTAATTTTTCTTTTTCTTCGAATGAAAATACGCCAATTAATTCTTCATCTAAAGCAATAGGAAATGGTGTGGCTTGACACAATGCAGCCATTGCTTGAATATTTCCTTTTTCAATTGGTTGTTCGATACTATGAAGCTGAAATTGATTTAGTTGATGTAGTTTATCTAAAGCTTCATCTAAAGCAAATGCTCCGTTGGCATCTACTCTAATTTCAATTTGATCTGCCGAAAAATGACTCCTGATAAACTTTAATAAATCGAGTTCTTTATTAAAATCTATAGCGCCAATTTTAAGTTTAATGCAATTAAAACCAGCTTCTAATTTCTCTTCGATTTGTTGTTTCATGAACGAAGATTCTCCCATCCAAACCAATCCATTAATAACAATTGATTTTGCATGATTGGTAAAATCTGAAGGAAATAATACATATGGTTTTTCGCTTTTAAGAGATAAAAAAGCCATTTCTACACCAAATTGTATCGATGGAAATTCTAGTAATGCTTCCCAAAGTTTTTTCTCTCCTAAATGAATATTCTCACAAGTCCATTTAAGCTTTTCTTCATAATCATCTCGATCATCAGCACTCAGGCCACGAAGAATTCCGCACTCGCCTATTCCTTTTTTACCATTTTCTTCAAGAACGATAAACCAGGTTTCTTTCTCGGTCATAATCCCTCTGGAAGTTCCTGATGGGCGTTTGAATTCGAGCATGTATTTATGGTAGGTTGCTTTCATATCTTTTTTAAACCATATAAGTTATATAAGTTCATTTAAAAATACTACGCTTAGTAAGTAAACTTAAATTATCTTATATAACTTATATGTTAGAAATTATTCTAGTTATACAGTTTTAAAATTTTATCAAAATCTTTTGATGGCAAACCAGCTTTTTCGAAAATGGTAAAATCTTGTTTTGTTTTTTCTTTCCAGCTTAAACTATCGGTAACATTTTGAGTTTGGTATTTTCTATATATAGCTTTTGCTTCGCTGTATTCATCGCTTATCAAATAAACGTGTGCCAAGTTTAGTTTTACTAATAGCTCAGTATCATCTAATTTTTCGCCTTCTTTCAAAAACTTAATAGCTTTTCCGTACTGTTTGGTCAAAATATAACAATAACCAATTGAACTATAATCTAATGCCGATGCTTTTCCGTCGTTTATTATGGTATTTAATTTTTGAATTGCTTCATTGTATTTTTGCGATTTTATTAAGGCCGAAGCTTGAACTCTTAAATCGTTATAAACGTTTTTAGAAATATCAACGTCTTTATAACACGAGTTTCCAAAGTCTTTGTAAACTTTTGTTTTCTCAATTGCTAACAATTTTTGAAATTCTGTATAACGATATTGTTTCATTATTTTCTCTAAAATGCAAACACAAAAATCATCAGAATTGGCCATCTTTTGTGCCATTGTCGATGTTTTACAAAGACTGATGATTTCGTTTTTGTTGTCCTGATTCCAACCACGATTTAGTTTTGTGTCGACCCACGGCACAACTTCTAAAACTACTTTTTGATTTAAGAGCCAGTTTTTACTATGAAAACCGAACCAAATTGTTGTGGTACTTTCAGTTAAACAAGACGATTTACCGAGTGATAATCGTTTGGCATCTTTACTTAAAGGATCTGCTTGTGTGTAACAGGCTTTATCAGTTTTACCATCATCAATATACTTTTTTGCATTTTCGCTTGAAGTAAAAAGTGCATAAGTACAGGTATCGTCTCCAGAAATTTTAGACATTAAAAACACTGCACCGGCTGAACCTTGGCTAACTCCCGTTGGGTCTGGAATTGATTTTAGCAAGGAAACTAAACTGTTGGCCATTTTTTGATTTTCATCTAAAAGCGTAATGCGATACACAATTTCTGTGGTTCCAACAGGTAGATCTTCTGTTTTTAAAACGATTCGATCTCGTGCCGAAACTATAATTTCTTTTGTTGTAGCACGTTCCTTATCCCAAAATCCATCTTTTTGAGCGTAAGTGTTGTAAGAGATTGTAATGAAAAGAAATAGGGCTATTTTTTTAAAATTCATTTTATAAAATTTAGTTTAAATGTGGTCTACAAATTTCAAGCCTAATTTTTTAGCATTTTATAAATCCTATTTTCTGCCTCTTCTTTTGTAATTCCTTCGTAATAATCTTTTACAAATGTATGGTCAAAATCTTTATGCGGAAAAATTTCTGGCCTATTGTTGCCCTTTTGCGTCACTACTGTTGTTGGGATACTATTTGAGAATTCGTATTCTGGAATATAATTGCAAAGCCAACCAAAATATTGTGTTTCATGATTTTCGTTATCAAAGTTCTCGAGATAATCCTTGAAACTTTTCTCGCTGAGTGAAACCCAAAATCCGTATTCTAAGTCTTCGCAATGATCGTTAACTTTTTGGATTAATACGCATCTAATAAATCGATCCACTTGATCGGAATGTTTTATTACGCAAAAATCCTCGTCAATTACGGCTATTTCTTCTTTTTCCTGCGTCGAAAGATTATGATAGCTGCTTGGCGAATTGTAAGTTATTGCAGGCCAGCTTTCGTGTTCTTTACCACAACATTCACAAATAAATTTAATTTCGTCCATACAAAATTTTCTTATGAAATCAATTTGCCCTAGCCCTGATAGTAGCGATATCCTTTTGTGCCAGTCCCGAGGCTTCGGGAGGCACAAAAGATATAGCGTATAGCAGGATTAGCTCCTTATTACAATTCTATAGATTCTCCAATTTCAAGAAGCATCAAATCTTTTCCTTTATCAAAAAACTGACGTATTGCTTCTTCGTGGTCAATTTTAATATAACCAAAAGTATCGTAGTGGTATCCTAGGATTTTATCGCATTCGACAAAATCTGAAGCGATAATAGCATCTTCAACATCCATAGTAAAATTATTACCTATCGGAAGAATTACTAAATCTAACTCTGTACGCAACGGAATTAATTTCATATCCATTGTAAGTGCTGTGTCGCCAGCAATATAAATGTTTTTATGCTCGCCTTCGATTACAAAACCACCAGGATTTCCTCCATAAGTTCCGTCAGGAAAAGAGCTTGAATGTATAGCGTTTACATATTTTACTTTTCCAAAATCAAATTGCCAGCTTCCGCCATGATTCATTGGGTGAGCATTAAGTCCTAGTTTTGCATAGTAACTTGTAATTTCGGCATTAGAAACGATTACTGCATTGGTTCGGCTTGCAATAGCTTCAACGTCTAAAACGTGATCGCCATGTGCGTGAGTTAGCAAAATATAATCTGCTTTTAATGTGTTTATGTCTATTGCAGACGCTTGCGGATTGCCTGTTATAAAAGGATCGACAATAATGTGTTTTCCTCCAACTTCAATTCCTAAAGACGCATGACCGTAAAATGTAATTTTCATTTTGTTTAAAATTTAAAAGTTGAACTTTGTTTTATCTTCCGCCTAAGAAAAGATTAACAATTATGTCTGAAATCAATGAAATCATACATACGGTTAATAATATTGAAAGCAAGAATGTACTAAGTGCCAGTTTTTTTAATTCTGGATCTAACAACTTAGGATCTTGATTTTTATAAACGGTAATTAAATGTTTAGTTAATGGTATATAAGCCAATAAAAATAGATATTGATCGAAATTGTAATCGCTTAAAATGGCAAAAATTACCACTAAAAGCATTGCTGTTATAATCAATGAAAAATGATAAATTTTAGCTTTTGCTCCACCTATTTGTACTACGATTGTGTTTTTTCCGGATTTCCTGTCTGATTCTTCATCGCGCATGTTGTTTAGGTTTAAAACTCCAACGCTTAATAATCCTATTGAAATTGCAGGTAAAATTAATAGAGGATCAACTTCTTTTGAGTATAGGAAGTTAACGCCTAAAGTACTTACAAGTCCGAAGAATATGAAAACAAAAACATCTCCAAATCCTTTATATCCGTATGCCGAATTACCTACTGTGTAACGAATTGCCGAAACAATTGCTGCAATTCCTAATAGTAAAAAGAAGATTGAGTGTCCAAAATTACTTTCGCCAAACGCAAAATAAATCAAGATAATTGCAGATAATAACGTTAATAATGAGGTAATAATTATCGCTTTTTTCATTTGTTGTGGCGTAATAATACCACTCTGAATAGCACGTTTTGGTCCAACTCGATCTTCGTTATCTGTGCCTTTTACTCCATCGCCATAATCATTGGCAAAATTGGATAAAACTTGCAACCCAAGCGTAGTTAACATTGCAAAAGCAAAAATAGTCCAACTAAAGACTTCTGATGGTGTTAAATTATTTTCAGTCGGGTTAATAGATGCATAAACACTACCTACGATAATTCCCGAAACTGATAAAGGTAATGTGCGCAATCTAGCGGCTTCTATCCAATGTTTCATTCTTTTTTTGATTTTAAATTTTAGATTGCAGATTTTAGATTGTTGGATTCTTTTAAGATCTAAAATTTGTAACCTAATAATATTTTATTTTTTAATCAAGATTTTTGATTTAAACTTCTGACTTAAATAAATCTAAAATCTGCAATCTAAAATTATTTATGGAAGCCATTTGTTTTCTCCAAAATTTGGTTTTCTTTTTTCAAGGAAGGCGTTTCTACCTTCTTTTGCTTCTTCAGTCATGTAAGCCAAACGAGTTGCTTCACCTGCAAAAACTTGTTGTCCAACCATTCCGTCGTCAGTCAAGTTCATGGCAAATTTTAGCATTTTTATAGAAGTTGGAGATTTTTGAAGAATTTCCTGTGCCCATTCATAAGCGGTGTCCTCTAACTCCTCGTGAGGAATTACAGCATTTACCATTCCCATGTCCATTGCTTCCTGAGCTGAATAATTTCTTCCTAAAAAGAAAATTTCACGCGCTTTTTTCTGACCTACCATTTTTGCCAAATATGCAGATCCGTAACCGCCATCAAAACTAGTTACATCTGCATCGGTTTGTTTAAAAATGGCGTGTTCTTTACTTGCTAAAGTCATATCGCAAACAACATGCAAACTGTGTCCGCCACCAACTGCCCAACCCGGAACAACTGCTATAACAACTTTTGGCATAAAACGAATTAAACGTTGCACTTCAAGAATATTTAAACGGTGCTGACCATCTTCGCCTACATATCCTTGGTGTCCGCGTGCATTTTGATCTCCTCCACTGCAAAAAGAATAAACTCCATCTTTAGTTGATGGTCCTTCTGCCGAAAGTAATACTACTCCAATTGAAGTATCTTCTTGTGCATCGTAAAAAGCCTGGTATAATTCTGAAGTTGTTTTAGGACGAAAAGCATTTCTAACATTGGGTCTGTTAAAAGCAATTCTGGCAACTCCGTTACATTTTTTATAAGTTATATCTTCAAATTCTCTGGCAGTAATCCAATCCATTTCTATTTGTTTTATTTTAAATAATTATAGTGTAAAAATAAAGCATTTTTACATTTTTACCTACTTAATTTGGTTATACTCTGTCTCAAAATAACTTTCAATGTTAACAAAAGGATGTGGCTGGCAAAAAATAACATTTTTTAACATTAGTTTCAAAAAATAATAAGTAATTTTACACCCTAGAAATCAATGAGATACATTTTATTTCGTTGATATAAGATTGATTTTCTTTCACTGATTTATTAACCTAAAAAATGATTTTTTTGAGAAAATTTAAAAAATTTGTCGCTCATTTTTTTACGGTTTTTATTGATAAGCCTTTAATTAATGAGCAAATGATTTATGCGTTTGTTGAAACTTCGAAAAGGAAATAGTAACACCTAAGGTTAAATGCTAGAATTGTTTGAGTAATTAGTATCAGTTTGATTACGAAAAGAGGAAAAATACTAACTAAAACTTTCTATAAGTTATTTTATTAAACCAATGGTCTAGCCGTGAAATTGAATTTTTCGCTTTTAATGTGAATGTATAGATTGTTTAAAGACATACCGATTCAGGAAGTAATTTCTAAAATTTTTAAAGCTGTTATTTTTTGAATGGATTCGAATTTATTTTATTTCTGTTTTTTTTTAATTACAATTTTTTTTAAAACTAGAATAAAAAAGAGAAAGGCTACTCGTAATGGGTAGCCTTTCTTGTTTGTATTAGTTTAAAATAAATTCCAATAAAAAAAACCAAATTCCAATACTTTATAAAGCACTGAAATTTGGAATTTAAAAATAGTAGATTTTTAGAAAATTTATTCTTTTACAAGATAAATTCCGTCTTCTTTAATTTCGATAAGTTTATCTTTATACAAAGCTCCAATTGCTTTTTTAAAGGTCTTTTTACTCATTTTCAAGACCGTTTTAATGTCTTCAGGGTGCGAATTATCATTTAATCGCAAGAAACCACGATTGGCTCTTAATTCATCTAAAATTTTCTCTGCATTTGGCTCAATACTTTGATAACCTTGCACTTGTAAAGCAACATCTATTTTATTATCAGGACGAATGTTCTTGATAAATCCAATCATTCTGTCTCCGGTTCTTATCGCATCGTCATAAACTTCGTCTTTATACAATAAACCTTTATGTTTCTCATTTATAATCACATTGATACCTAATTCGGTAATATGCGAAACGATTAAATCTACTTCTTCTCCTTTTTCAACCGTTAGATTTTCATTGCTCAAAAATTGGTTCAATTTACTTGAAGCAACCAAACGATTGGTTTTTTCATCCATGTAAAGGTACACTAAGTAGCGTTTTCCTTTTTCCATTGGACGTGCTTGTTCTTTAAATGGAACAAGAATGTCTTTTTCCATTCCCCAATCCATAAAAGCACCAATATTATTAATATAATTCACTCTCAATAAAGCAAATTCATTTAATAAAATATATGGTTCAAGCGTTGTAGCAACAGGGCGTTGTTCGTGGTCCAAATAAACAAAAACAATAAGCTCTTCGCCTATTTCAAATTCATTTGGAACATATTTATTTGGTAATAAAATATCGTGAATTCCTTCAGGGTCTTCTTCAGGATTTCCCAAAAATAAACCAACTTTGGTATCACGTAATATAGTAAGTGTATTGTATTTTCCTAATTCAATCATATTCTTTAAGGTTCGAAGTCGATAAGTGACTAAGTTTCTAAGCTGCAAATGTACGAAGTTTGAAAATGGTAAACCTAAAAATGTTTTAGATAAAAGGTACAAAACATCTTTTTTCAGTTTCTCCTTTTTTTAATTAAATTTGAGAACCTATAAATTAATCCCAAATCAATGAAAAAGACCATTTATTATACCTTTTTTATCTTTTTATCGTTCGCACACAATTCTACTTCTCAGGTTGTTGACGATCCTGAAATTAAAAAGATGATAAGCGAAATCAAGGCCGAAAACCTTGAAGCTACAATTCAGAAACTAGTTTCATTTGGAACCAGACATACTTTGAGCGACACAAAAAGTAAAACAAAAGGTATTGGTGCTGCACAACAATGGGTAAAATCTGAGTTTGATAAATTTGCTTTGGAGTCGAACGGAAGATTAACGTCTAAAATTGATTATTTTGAAGTTAAAGCTGATGGAAAACGTATTGTTAAAGACAGTCAACTTGGAAATGTAATGGCTACTTTAAAAGGAACTGACCCAAATGATAATCGTATTCTTATTATAAGTGGGCATTTAGACTCGAGAGTTTCTGATGTTATGAATGTAAAATCTGATGCTCCTGGTGCCAACGACGATGGTTCTGGTGTGGCTGCAGTTGTAGAATTGGCTAAAGTAATGAGTAAAAGATCTTTTCCGGCTACAATCATTTTCGTGGCAGTAACTGGTGAAGAACAAGGTCTTTATGGTGCACGTCATCTAGCAGAATTGGCAAAAGAATCAAACTGGAACATTGTTGCAATGCTTAATAATGATATGATTGGTAATAGCTTATCCAGCGGTACTAATTTACGAGATAATACTCAGGTTAGAATTTTTAGTGAGACTATTCCATTTTTAGAAACCGAAGATGAAGCCAAAATGCGCAAAGCTACAAGTCGCGATAATGATAGTCCGTCAAGATTATTAGCGCGTTATATTAAAACTGTTACAGAGCAATACGTAGATCAATTAAAAGTAAAATTAGTATATCGAAACGATCGTTTTTTACGTGGAGGCGATCACACTCCGTTTAGTCAAAATGGCTTTACTGCTGTTCGTTTCTGCGAAATGAATGAAAATTTCGATCATCAGCATCAGGATTTAAGAACTGAGAATACTATTAAATACGGAGATCTTCCTGAATTTATGGATTTTGAATATTTAAGAAAAAATACCTGCTCCAATCTGGCTACTCTTGCCAATCTTGCGTGGGCACCAAAAGCTCCAATAAATGTTGGAATTGAAGTTAAGGAGTTATCGAATTCATCTACTTTAAAATGGTCGTCTCCAGATGGTAAAACACAATACGGTTATCAAATTTTAATGAGAGAAACATCATCTTCACATTGGGAAAAAATCTTTTTTGTAAAAGATACTCAAATAGAAATTCCATATTCTAAAGACAATTACTTTTTTGCAGTACAAACTGTTGATGCCTTGGGTCATGCGAGTTTGCCCGTTTTCCCAATTCCAATTCGATAAAATGATATAAAAAAAAGCGCCTAAATGGCGCTTTTCTTTTGCTTTATTTATAAACACTTTCTTTTTTAAAGTGTAAAGTTAAAAGGTAATAAACAACAGCTCTGTACTTGTGTTTATTGGCTTTACCGTATTGTTCTAGAACAGCTTGAATTCCAGTATCTAAAGCAGGGCTATTTGTAAGTCCCAGTTTTTTTATCAAGAAATTTTTCTTAACTGTTTCTAATTCTGACGGTTGAGATCCTGCAACGGTAGACGCATCCGAGTTGTAAATTGAAGGCCCGCATCCAATAGTTACTTTCGTTAGCAAATCGATGTTTGGTGTTACTCCACATTTTTCTTTAAGATCAGCAGCATACTTCGTAATTAATTCTTCTCTTGCACTCATAATATTTTATTAGTTATAATTAATGCAATCAAAATTAGAATTAAAATTGAGGTCTAAATATATTTTAACACTATTTAACTTACTAATCGTTTAATTCTTTAAAGTATTGTTTCAAGATAACATCATTGACTAAAGTTGGTGTGAAAATTTCTAAAATTGATGGAGTCTCATTTTGCGAATACAAGTCATCAATTCCTATTTTTAAAGATGTTTCATCAGAAGCTTTCAAATAATTAAAACCATACATTTTTGCCAAATGTTCTGCTGTAAGATGATGCGAAGTTTCAAAATAAGTATTAAAAACAGGTTTTTCCTCGTGTCCAGGCAAAATCCTAAAAATCCCTCCTCCTCCATTATTAATTAAAATAATTTTAAAGTTTTTTGGGATATACGAATTCCACAGAGCATTACTATCATATAAAAAACTAATATCTCCTGTTACAAAAACACCTTGTTTATTACTGCCAACTGCAGCTCCAATTGCTGTAGATGTACTGCCATCGATACCACTCGTACCTCTGTTACAAAAAACTTCGATCGAATTATCGATATCAATTAATTGTGCGTATCTAATGGCTGAACTGTTGCTAATTTGTAATTGACTGTTTTTAGGCAAAGATTTTATTACACTCTCAAACACTTTAAAATCAGAGAATGGAATCTTTTCTACATATTTGTTTCTTCTAACTTTTCTTAATTCGTAAATTGAATTGATTTGAGAGAAATAGTTGCTTTCCGTAAAAATCGTTTTTGATAATAACGCATTAAAAAAATCATTGGGCTGCATTACAAAATGCTGTGTTAACGCACTAAAAGTATCATAAGCACGCAAAGTATCAATATGCCAATGATGTTGTGGTTTGTATTTTCTTAGAAAAGCTTTGATTCTTTTCGATACAATCATTCCGCCAAAAGTCACTAAAATTTCCGGCTCAAAGTCTTTAAAATCAGAATCATCAAAAGGAGTAATTAAAGTATCAATACTATTAATAAAACTTGGATGATGTAAATTAGACGTTGTTTCTGTAAGCACCACAATAGATGGATCGCTGGCAAAATTTTCAATTATTTTTTCATCAATTGTATTGACTTCGTTTACGCCTACCAGAACAAGTTTACGTTTAGCTTGGTTCCAAATTGAAACAAACTCAGCTTCATTTTCGATAAGTTTAGTTCCAAGAATTTCGTCAGAATACGTGATTTTTGAATCAACAGAAAGTTTATCAACAGTTTGGTATAAAGGCTCTTCAAAAGGTGCATTAATATGAACCGGACCTTTTTGTAATATTGCTGTCTCAATTGCTTTATTTATTTTTAAATCATTTTCTACAGAAGCTTCTTCGACTAAATTAGCATTGAAAACTGAATGATTTTGAAAAACATTTT
>Ga0302173_10000354_pt1 | contig 25028 bp, 20 predicted proteins | sample I_Fen_N3_1_FD_198785 | JGI IMG/M metagenome (GOLD analysis project Ga0302173, IMG submission 198785) | Peat permafrost microbial communities from Stordalen Mire near Abisko, Sweden - I_Fen_N3_1 | ecosystem: Environmental > Terrestrial > Soil > Wetlands > Permafrost | place: Sweden: Abisko... | reverse complement strand
CCGATTATAATTTGCCGACATTTTCACCCCAGGGGAATGATAATTGGAGCGAAACATAAATAACTTTAACATAAATCTCTCTATTTTACAAAATATTTGGTATTGCTTATTCATACAATTTAATATCTGGAAATCATTTATCCAGTCAGATTAAAATCAAGCAATAGATTGGAAAAAGAAAAAGTTTGTTTTCATAGACCAGGTTTTGAACCTTCTAAATTATTTTCTTTCTCGTGGAAGCGAATTAAGAATAAAATAAGTAAAATAAAACCAAACCCCAAAGTTTTATAGATAGTTTGAAACAATATCCCTTGCAATAAAACAACACACCCCCCTAATAAACTTGGAAGGATAATTTCGTCTTTTATTGAATATTTAATTAACCTATTTAAAATGGGTTTAGTCAACCAAAATATATAACCAAGAATAAGGATCAATCCAATTACACCACTTTTGAGAAACATATAGGTTAGCCAGGAATGTGTAAATCTTACCTCTGAGTCGTTTAATATTGGTGAAAAAAATAGCGAACCCCAACCCACGCCGAAAAGAAAATTATTTTGCATAACAGTTTTTACTACACCAAGCATTTCTAAATCTTTCCCGTTAAATCCAGTTATCCGTGTTTTTCTGACTAGATTCGTCAATTGAGTAACAACAACTGAAAATAACTTAGGCCCAAAATCACTAAATAATCCAATAAATAAAAGAATGCAACCCGTTATTAACAAAAATGCAATTATTCTTTTTCTAACTTGCTTTGACAATATTGTCATAATCAATATAGCAATAATAATTAATCCAACCTCTGCTCTCTGAATAAATAACAAGGTAGCGGTAAAACATGTAATTCCCATAATAAAATAAAACCAGGTAGAGAGAGATTTTAATGGGCTTCTTAATCCTTTTAATAACCAATAAACAGCCCCGAATAAGACTTCTGGCGCTTGAGGAAAATAAAACAAATTACCAGTTAATGTCTGTGGATAAAGAAAAAATCTAACGGAAAATAACACACCCACTATTCCAGCCAGAAATGATATCCGTTCGCGCCATAGGGTAGCTGATTGAATAAACAAATGTCCAGCTAACAAGGGAAGAAACATATACATTAAGGGAATTACGTCACGAATAACATCCGCCATTTGCCAACCGTATGTCATGCCAGTAATTAAAGGCACAATCAAAATATAAACAAAAATAAAGGATATATTAATGGGAATATTTGGAACTTGGTTCTTAATTTCTTTCCAATCCAATCCAATAGCAACACCATTTATCCCGACGAGCAATAAAAGTCCTACACCCACCAACACCTCTGCCCACCCTACTGTCCTTGGCCAGGGATAAGAAAATGTGCCATATAATACGGCAAGTAACCCTAATAATACGAATACTATTAAGTCAATTTTCTTTATTAGATTTAGGCGGATAAATTTTTTCGTGATCACAATATAATATTATCTCATCTGGTTATCATTTGTCGAACCAAAATAAATGAAAACAGGTTTTTTATAAACTATTGTTTTCGATTGAATATTTTTATTTTGTATCATAAGCTAGATGCATTTGTTGAGAAAATTACAAAAAATTGCATAGTATCAAAAGTTTCCAAAATTTCTGGAGTTATGGGGTTCATTCATTTCAATTAGGCAACTTTTTCTGAATAAGTAGAACAGGTTCCCCCACTTTTGATTTGTGATATATTTTGTCACTACTCATAAAGTGTATAATATTTTTAAGTTAATACAATAAAATTTGGGTAAAGCAAAATATTCGATCTATAAGAAAAATGGAATTTGAATTTTCTCAATGAATTTAGTCAATAAAATAATTACATTGTCGCATAATAACCAGAGCGTTATCTTTTCTGTTTTTGATCAAGCGCTGGTATCGGGGGGGAATTTTTTAATGATTGCCCTCGGTGCAAATTATTTATCTATGTCTGAACAGGGTATATTTAGCTATGTTTATTTATTCTATGTAGGGATAGTTGTAATCAATTTAGCATTGATTTATCAGTGGTCGAGCGTAAAAGCTCCACTGGTGGAATCTAGAGAGAATTATAAGAATTTCTTGTTGAATACCCAAATATTTTTTGCTTTTGGAACCTCTTTCTTTTTACTCTTTGCTTTAAAAATACTATCTCTTGTTTCAAATTGGGAGCTGCCATTCGGTATTTGTGGTTTAATCTTTATTTATTTTTATTTTCAACAAATTAGCGATTTTGCACGAAGAGCTGCTTATGTTTTTCAAACGCCGAGAGAAGCATTTATTAATAGCTTGTTTATTTACCCGATTAGAATAGCTCTAATTTTTATCTTGCGACCCTCGACGATTGAGGGGTTCATCTTATTGATCGGGTTAACCAGCCTACTCCCGGCAATTTATCTGATATTGACTCATTTAAAATTTATTAAATATGATAAAAGATTTTTCAGCGATTTTAGAAACCATTTCAATGAAGTAAAATGGTTGTTAATTGGCACACCATTTTCTTTTTTATGGGGAAATATACCTGTTTTTATTAGCGGGATTGTTCTGAATCTTGATTCTGTCGGTCTATTTACATCCTTGAACAGCATTACCAATGTGGGGAACATTGGTATGGAATTATTGGACACAGAATTCTCATCTAGACTGGGAAAAACCGCAGCTGAAGACAAAAAGAAAAGCCGCAAGGTCTATCAAAATATTTTCATTTTGGGTATTGCCTTTTGGTTTATTGCTTTGGGAATCTTTCTGGTTTTCGGAAAGTACATTATCGAGATCATAGACGGACCGGCTTATGTTAGAGGACAGCAGTTGCTGATTTATCAATGGGTTACGGTTCTTTTTATGTTCATTTTCAGAGTAGATGCGGTGTGGATAAGGACTCTGGGTGACACAAAAACGTTACTGCGAAGTTCGATCATCGGCACCGCGGTAGCGATTATTGTTTCCTGGCCAATGATACATTTCTTTGGCGAAATCGGCATTGCTTTGGCAGTTACGCTTGCGGCTGTGGCAATTGGTTTATATCAGCGAGTCATTCTGTGGAAAAATAAAGAAATGGAATCGAGTATAAAAATCTAACCGGGAATTATCAAAACAATCGGAATTTTCTGCTGTTCTGACAAAGACAGACGCACTTTATCACCCCTGGTTTAAATAATATAATATTAAAGAATATATAGGAAGAAATTTTGCTGCTATACTTGCACGGGTAGGATTGCACAAGTTTAGTAGAAAATCTTGTAGTGATTATAAAACCCACACCATCTTATAGGTAAGTAATTAAACAGAAAATTAATTGTAAACTATATTAAAAATCGAAATTTCAGCCGCAAATGTGCAGATTAATTTTGATGAAACGAGGCACAAAATGAAAGTTGCAATTCTCGCAGGCGGGTTAGGCACGCGATTATCCGAAGAAACGACAGTAAAACCAAAGCCAATGGTAGAAATTGGCGGTATTCCGATGTTAGTGCATATTATGAATTATTATTCTGCATTTGGCTACAAAGAATTTGTAGTTGCACTGGGTTATAAAGGTGAATATATAAAAGATTATTTCTTGAATTTCTACCATCATTTAAGTGACTTAACCATTGAATTGGGCTCAGGCGAGGTAAAGGTTCACCCTGGTGGGAAGGGCAAAGATTGGACAGTGCATTTATTGGATACGGGTATCAACACACAAACGGGGGGACGACTTAAAAAGATGGCGGAATTTATCGGGAATGAGCCCTTCTTTCTGACCTATGGCGATGGGGTCAGTAATGTTGATCTTCGGAAGCTGCTGAATTTCCATCAAAAAGAAGGAAAACTGGCAACACTGACTGCTGTCCGACCCCCTGCCCGTTTTGGACAAATGGAAATGGACGGTTCAAATATCACCCATTTCGAAGAGAAGCCTCAAATTGGTGAAGGTTGGATAAATGGCGGATTTTTCGTTCTTGAGCCGCAGGTCGTAGATTATATTGCGGGTGATGAGATCTATTGGGAACGAGAACCCCTTGAAAGATTAGCCTTAGATGGTCAATTAAATGCTTATAAGCATTCTGGATTTTGGCAAAGCATGGATACTTTACGGGATGTCAATTTTCTGGAAGGTCTATGGAAGAAAGGAAATGCCCCTTGGCTAATTCAGGATTAAATCGTTCCTTTTGGTTGGACCGCCCCACTTTTGTCACTGGCGGAACAGGATTAGTGGGAAATTGGTTGGTACAACGTCTGGTTGAAGCCGGCGCGGACGTAGTTTGCCTCGTCCGTGATTGGGTGCCGCAGAGCGAGTTGGTGCATTCCGGATTGATGGATCGGGTCAAAGTGGTCCGCGGTGACATTCGCGAGCGCGAATTGCTGGAACGAGTTTTGGGTGAATATGAAATCGATACCGTCATTCACCTGGCTGCGCAGACGATCGTTACCATTGCCAACCGTAATCCGGTTTCTACCTTTGAATCGAACATCGCTGGAACCTGGAATATATTAGAAGCCTGCCACCGGAGCCCGAAAGTCAAACAAATCGTTGTGGCTTCCTCCGATAAAGCTTACGGAGATCAAAAGAGCCTTCCATATAATGAAGAAACACCGCTGCAGGGACAACATCCTTACGATGTGAGCAAGTCTTGCGCCGATCTGATTTCTCATATGTATGCACAGAGTTATGACCTGCCTGTAGCGATCACGCGCTGTGGAAATTTCTATGGTGGTGGAGACTTAAATTGGAATCGGATTGTTCCGGGGACGATCAGGTCAATTTTACGCGGTCAACGCCCTGTTATTCGCTCAGACGGAAAATATATCCGCGATTATTTTTATGTTGAAGATGGGGCTGCTGCCTATATGCTGTTGGCAGAACAAATCGCTGCAAACCCTGAGTTAAAAGGGCAAGCATTTAATTTTTCAAATGAGATCCAGGTAACAGTAAGTCAGATTGTCGAAAGCATTCTTCGGATAATGAAATCAGATCTCACTCCAGACATTCGTAATGAGGTGAGTAATGAAATTCTCCATCAATATCTAAACGCAGAAAAAGCGCGTACAGTATTAAATTGGCGACCTTTGTTTACTTTGGATGAGGGTTTGGAGAAAACCATCGCCTGGTACAGGGAGTATTTTACCCATGACAGCTAAAGCAGATGCTTTGCGTTCCCAGATCCTTGCGTTAACGGCTGAATATTATTCTGAAGCATTTTCTTCCCGAACATTTATACCGGGCGAATCGTCAGTACCTGTTTCAGGGAAGGTTTTTGATGCACATGAGCTGCAATATTTAGTTGATTCCGGCCTCGATTTTTGGCTGACCACCGGGCGATTTGCAAACCAGTTTGAGAAGGAATTTTCTCATTGGTGGGGTTTGCGCAACACGATTTTGGTAAACTCAGGTTCTTCGGCTAACCTGATCGCGCTCTCGTGTTTGACTTCACCTGAATTGGGAGAAAAAGCGTTACGTGCCGGGGACGAAGTGATTACCGTGGCAACGGGGTTCCCAACTACTGTCAATCCGATTATTCAGAATAACCTGGTGCCTGTTTTTGTTGATGTGCATATTCCAACCTATAACGTAGATGTAGATCAACTTGAGGCTGCGATTTCTCCAAAAACGAGAGCGATCATTTTGGCCCATACGCTCGGAAATCCTTTCGATCTGGGAAAGGTGACCGAATTTGCCAAAAGGCATGATCTTTGGCTGATAGAGGATTGCTGCGATGCGACCGGAGCCACCTATCACGACCAAAAAGTAGGTACATTCGGCGAAATTGCTACCGTTAGTTTTTACCCGGCGCACCACATTACCATGGGCGAAGGCGGGGCAGTGCTGACAGACAGCCCGAAGCTGAAAAAATTACTGGAATCATTTCGCGATTGGGGCCGCGACTGTTGGTGCGAGCCTGGCAAAGATAATACTTGCGGCAAACGTTTTGACTGGCAATTGGGCGATCTGCCCCTTGGCTATGACCATAAGTACACCTACTCCAATATTGGGTATAACCTGAAGGCTACAGATATGCAGGCGGCGGTCGGCCTGGCACAATTGAATAAGCTGGAAGGTTTTATTGCAAAACGCCGCGAAAATTTTGCCTATCTTTACCGCGGATTAAGTGATCTTCAGGAGTATTTCATTCTGCCCGAAGCTACAATCGGGAGCAACCCAAGTTGGTTTGGTTTCCCGATAGCTATTCGTGAAGGCGCCCCATTCACCCGCAATGAGATCGTACGCTTTCTGGACAGCCGAAAGATCGGCACCCGGCTGCTCTTTGGCGGAAATTTGATCCGTCAGCCGGCATATCTACACATATCCAAACGTGTTATAGGTGATTTGAAGAATTCAGATTTTGTGATGAATGCGCTCTTCTGGGTCGGTGTCTTCCCCGGCCTGACAACTGCAATGCTGGATTATGTAATTGAATCCTTCCATTTATTTATAAAAAACCAACTGATTTCTCGATCTGGTAAATGATGAACCCTCTTTCCGCTGACCTGGACCACATTCTCAACCACCTTCGTGAACCTTTGAATGAGCTTCGCGGTGAGCGGATTTTTCTTACCGGCGGGACGGGTTTCTTTGGCTGCTGGCTGCTGGAAAGCCTGCTCTGGGCAAACCAAAAGCTTAATTTAGGTGTTCAGGCTGCTGTGCTCACCCGCAACCCCGATGCTTTTATTAAAAAGGTTCCTCATCTCGCTCTGGATGAAAATGTCACCCTGCTGCGGGGGGATGTGTGCGATTTTGCATTCCCGGATGGGGAGTATGGATATGTTATCCATGCAGCCACTGAAGCCAGCGCACAATTAAACCAAAATGATCCCTCAAGGATGTTTGATACGATTGTGGAGGGAACCCGGCGGACAGTAAATTTTGCGAGTACTCACGGCACAAAGAAATTCTTATTGACCAGTTCAGGCGCTGTTTATGGCAAACAACCCCCGGAGTTAAGTCATATTCCCGAAGATTATGCTGGGGCACCTGACCCCTTAACTCCCCTTTCTGCGTATGGAGAAGGAAAGCGTGCGGCCGAGCTTTTATGTACAATGGCCGCCCAGAATTGCGGTGTTGAAATGAAGATCGCGCGCTGTTTTGCATTTGTGGGGCCTTATCTGCCACTGGATATACACTTTGCCATAGGCAATTTCATCCGGGATGCGTTGGCGGGAGGGCCAATTGTGATAAAAGGGGATGGTACCGCTTGCCGGTCGTATCTCTATGCTGCAGATCTAGTGATATGGTTGTGGACGATCCTGCTGCAAGGGAAAAACTGCCGGGCATATAATGTGGGATCAGATAAAGTGGTTACCATCGCCGAACTGGCACAGCTCATTGCAAAAGATAACCCGGTCGACTTAGAAGTTAAGATCCAAAAAAGGTCTTTGCCCGGTGTATTGCCCGAAAGATATATCCCTTCAATTGAACGGGCAAAAACAGAATTAAAATTATCTGAGTATATTGAACTCAAAACTGCCATTCAGAACACAGAAAAGTGGTTTGCGTAAAATTCAAAAAATATTCCAGGGGTCGCTAATGGATGTTAAAGAATTAAATTTAGCAGGTTGTTTCGAAATTGATTCATATGTTCATTCAGACTCTCGGGGTCTTTTTGCAAAATTTTGTATTGATCAAGCTTATCGTGAGATTGGCATAGAACAAAATTTTGCTGAAGAATTTTTTACGGTCTCCAAAAGAAATGTAGTCAGGGGAATGCACTTTCAGGTGCCCCCAAAATCACAGCATAAAACGGTTTGTTGCATAGATGGAAAAGTTCTCGATATCTTATTTGATCTAAGGATGGGATCGCCTACCTATTTAAAATCGGATTCAATAGAATTAAATGGGAAACAACCGAAGTTGATCTATATTCCTCCCGGTATTGCTCATGGATTCTTGGCCGAAGAAGATAATTCGATATTATTATATAAAGTGAGTGAAGGATATTCAAGGGAACTTGATCAAGGGATACACTGGAATTCATTTGGGTATCAGTGGCCGGTTGAAGAGCCTATCACTTCCGCACGTGATGATGGGCTGCCCCTCTTATCTGATTTTATTACTCCGTTCAGTTATGAAAAGTTAAAGCATGAATAACAACTCTGTTCTTTTGACCGGTGCAACAGGGTTTATCGGATTGAACCTGGCAAAACGCCTCGTAGGGTTGAACTATGAGGTACATGTCATTGCGCGAAGATCATCCAATTTAAGTCAATTGGCTCGGGTAAGCAAAGAGATCCATATCCATTTTCATAATGGTTCCACAGCGGGGATGAAATCCATTATGAAAAGTGCACAACCTGATTGCGTCTTTCATCTGGCTTCTTTGTTTCTCGCAAAACACAGATCACAAGACGTCACCCCTTTGGTGAGGTCAAATATCCTTTTTGGCACACAGCTTTTAGAGGCAATGTCTGAATGTGGGGTTAAAGAGATCATCAACGCAAGCACATCCTGGCAGCACTATCAAAATTCAGTTTATGACCCGGTTTGTCTGTATGCGGCTACGAAACAGGCATTTGAAGACATTATGGTTTATTACCATAACGTGAAATCGATTAAATCAATTTCTATTGAACTTTTTGATACCTATGGGCCAAATGACCAACGCCATAAACTTTTCTATTTATTCAAACAGGCCAGTCTTAGCCATGATCCGATAAAAATGAGCCCCGGTGAACAATTGATCGATCTTGTTTACATTGACGATGTCATTGGGGCTTTTTTGATTGCAAAAGAGCGGGTTTCACAAGAAATTGGCAGCGCGAAATATATGTTAACTTCGGGAAACCCAATTCGATTGCGTGAGATTGCTGCTATCTATAGTAAAGTTACAAATACGGAGATTAATTTAGATTGGGGCGGGTTGCCTTACCGGGAGCGAGAAGTGATGACCCCGTGGCATTCCGGGGAAAAAATACCCGGTTGGAAACCGATTATTGGATTAGAACAAGGGATTAAACTACTTATTGAAGGGGAAAAAAATAATGGATAAGCAAGAAAAAATAAACCTGATTTCATTAATTATTATCGTCGGGTTTACTGTTGCCATTATTTATCATTATTTAGCAGCATCTTACTATCAACTTGGATATCCACATAATACATTTTTGTTCAATCCCAATGACCAATTCAATGATTTTTTTAACCATCTTAAAATCACTTTAAATCCTTATTGGGGCAATATTTACAAGGGAGTATATTTTCCATTTTTTTATATTCTTCTAGGATTATTTTCAAATGTCTACCCTATTATCCTTTTTAATTCAGCATTTAGTATTTTTTTACTAAGTTTTTTCGGCATTTGTTATTATTACCTGAATAATAAATCTAAGCTAATTACTTTTCAAAATGCTTTTGTATTTACTTTTCTCTCATATCCCATGTTATTTTTACTGGATAGAGGTAATTTTGAAGCCTTTACATTTATTTTTCTTTTTTTATTTGTTTTCTTCTACCCAAAACACCCTCGTTTATCTCTCCTATTTTTAATTTTTCCAATAGCGTCCAAAGCAATTCCAGCGATATTTCTCCTTTTACCGTTGTCGGATAAAAAGTATAAAGATGTTTTCATAACGATTTTTATTGTTGGTATTCTTACTTTGGGTAGCTATGCATTGCTACCCGGTGGATTTGTGCAAAATTTAACTAATCATTTTTTAAATTTAAGACTGCAAGATCAGTATTATGTGTTTAATAATAAGGATCGTGAGCTTGGAATTAGTCTATTTGCATTGATAAAGTATTTTTTAGTCTGGATTTTTCCGAATCAACCAGAAGAATTACTTTCTGTAAAAATATATAGTGTATATTTGCCGATTTCAGTTATATTTGGTCTTATAATTGCCATAGTTTTTTATCCAAAAAAAATGGCATATTGGAAAAAAATAACCCTTCTTGTCTGTGCAATGAATTTATTGCCAGCAATTTCGATGGATTATAAACTGATAAATATTTTTATCCCGATTTTCCTTTTCATAGCAAGCAAAGAAAAAAAGAAAACTGATTGTTATTTTGCAATTCTATTCACCCTTTTATTAATTCCTAAACAATATTATTTACCTTTCTATAATTATAATTCGATCTCTTCTGTTCTAAACCCAATATTAATGATACTTTTGGTATTTCAAATATTTCATGAAGAATTAAATCTAAAAATACATCCAAGAAAAGTTCTAGTAACTTGAATCTTTTGGCTATGAGTTATGGGATAATATTGGTTTTTTATATAATATTATTTTGTAGCTTGGCAAGAAAATAAATACTTTATGAGGAAATTGATGATAAAAGAACCGAAAATTATTCTATGCTTACCTGCTCGCAATGTGGCCAAAACGCTTCAAATGACTCTAGATGAAATTCCAGTTGGATATGCAAATCATGTCATTCTGGTTGACAACGCATCAAAAGATGACACTGTAAAATTAGCCAAAGAAGCCGGGTTAAAAGTCATTGTTCACCAAACTGATCGTGGTTATGGGGGAAGCCAGAAAACGCTTTATAAAACGGCCCTTGCTGACGGTGCCGATTTTGTGGTCATGCTTCACCCTGATCACCAGTACGACGCGAAAGTAATTCCAGAAATGTTAAAACCTTTGCTGAATGGCGAGGCAGACGCCGTTTTTGGATCACGGATGCTTGGCGGCCGTCCTATGGAAGGCGGCATGCCGGGATGGAAATATGTTGCAAATATTTTTCTTACGGCTTGTGCGAACATAATTTTTTCTCACTATTTAACAGAGATCCATTCTGGGTTCCGAGCGTATTCACGCAAGTACCTCGAAACAGTGCGTCTTGAAGAAAATAGTGACGATTTTGTATTTGATACTGAGATCATTGCTCAAGGTATTGGCTGTGGTTTGGTTTTTCGCGAGGTTCCCATTGTTACCCGATATTTCCCTGAAGCCTCTTCGATCAACTTTAGACGGAGTGTGGTTTATGGGTTCGGCATTTTGTGGGTGCTGGTTAAATACTATTTTCATAAACACAAGATCACCATTTGCAAGCAATTCACACCGAAAAGTTGACCCTGAAATATTCAATATCACAGGAGACGGGAATTAGTCATACTATCAGGTTAATTTTCGATCAAGTGACAATTGGGTATCCATGGTTCATATTACTGATATTTCGTTTTGGAGTCATTGTTAATTACAGTTCCAGGCATACGGGGCATTATTTCAAGCTGATATTATTGGTGTATAGTCCAAAGGATATGTATCATGTTTAGAAAAGGTAAAAGGTAACCTGGAATTTGATAGATTTTTCGATCAATAGAATAAAATACATAACTCGGAAAAGTACTATATAAAAAACTCAGACCGATTACAATTTATTACAAGTTATTATGATCAAGATTCTGAACAAAATAAATTATTCTGTTGAAGGGTTTTTCTAATGTCAATCTCTTTGTTGTTCAAAAAGAAAAGAATATTTGAAGTAGTATTCATTTCTGCTCTTTTGTTTGCCGGGATAATAACTTTTTTTATTTTATCCAAATCACATGGCGTTAACCAACAAAGGATTTTCTTCACTGATCCGGCAAATTATTTTATGGATTTTTACAATCATATAAAATTTAGTGCTATGCGTGATCCATATAAAAACACTAATTTTCCTTCATCTGAAAAAGCTTATCCTCCTATCAATTATTTAATACTTTATCCCTTCTCTAAATTATTTGACTACAATACTCAAGTTCCAGGAGCGGCAAGATCTACTCAATTTGGGATCATGTCAGTGGTTATATTCCTGGTATTTTCATCCATCTTACTTGCTTATCTTATCAACGATGCGAAAAATGGTCCAAAAATAATACGTTTTTTAACCGTTCTAGCCTTTTTTACCTCGGGTATTTTTTTGTTTAGTCTTGAAAGGGCAAATGTCATTTTTTTGGCTGTTGTTTGTGCAGCGTTCTTCATAATGTTCTATAAAAGTAACAATAAAATTCTGAGAGAAATTTCTCTCATTGCGTTGGCAGTTGCATTTTCCTTAAAAATTTATCCAGCAATATTTGGGCTATTGCTTCTGTATGAAAAACAATATAAAGATATACTCCGCCTAATAATTTATGCTGTGTTAATATTTTTTCTACCATTCCTTTTCTTGCATAATGGTTTATTAAATATTGGATTGTTGATCCGAAATGCAAAACTCCAAACCGATGCTTATTTATTTGATGGTGCGTTTTATCGATTCGGGTTAATCCCCGTGGGTATTTATTTTGGTTTACCAAAGCCGCAATTATATGCAGCCCTTTATTTGGGTTTTGCACTGTTTGTCCTTGCAATTGCACAGTCATTTAGTATGAAAAAGACTTGGAAAAGGGTATTGCTTCTTTCATGTGCAATGGTATTGACGCCTCCTTGGAGCGCGTTTTATTGCGGTTTGTATCTTTTTATCCCAATTGTACTTTTCTTAAATGAAGAAGAACATGCATTATCTGATTGGATATATCTCATTCTGATATTGTTAGTCTTAAATCCTTTTCAAATTAATAACGGAAATATTCCTATCTCTTCTTTAATATCAAATATATCATTGATAGTACTTTATCTATTTTTGTGTATTGAAAGTCTTACATCTACAATCAAGTTTTCTATTTCATATTTTGGCAATATCAGGCTAAAAAAGACTTTTTCATCAGAAAAGGTGCTGGATCAAATTGTATAAAAAGTATTTCTTTCACTATTGATTAATCGATAAAAATTAGGTTATAAATAATCCTTGAGTGCAAATGCATATATTGGATTTGAAATCGCAATGCATATAGTTCATTCTTAATTGATGAAGGTCCTAATGATTCGAGTCGCAGATTATATTGCAAGGAAACTAGCCGATCGTGGGGTAAAACACATCTTTATGATCACCGGTGGTGGGGCAATGTTTTTGGATGACGCCATCGGAAGAGAAAAAAGAATTCAGTATGTGTGTAATCACCACGAGCAGGCTTGTGCCATTGCTGCAGAGGGGTATGCCAGGGTAAAAGAAGATCTTGCTGTCGTATGTGTAACTACTGGTCCGGGTGGAACAAATGCGCTTACGGGCGTATTGGGACAATGGCTGGATTCCGTTCCCGTTCTCTATATCTCTGGACAGGTCCGATACGATACTACGGTTGCTTCAACCGGGCTTCCACTTCGCCAACTGGGTGATCAGGAAGCAAATATTGTAGAAATTGTCAAATCAATTACCAAATATGCTGTTATGGTGACTGATCCTCAATCCATTCAATATCATTTAGAAAAAGCAATTGAACTGGCCACCTCCGGGCGTCAAGGTCCAGTTTGGCTGGATATCCCTTTAAATGTTCAATCCAGCATGATCGATGAAACCAAGCTGGAAAACTATTTACCAGAACAAAGTGGCGTTCCCACGGGATGGGAACTACAAGTCAAGACAGCAGTCGATAAAATTCGTGAAGCGGAACGTCCACTGATCATGGCCGGCGCAGGAATTCGACTTTCTGGTGCTGCAGATAGTTTTTTTGATCTGGCTGACAAGATGGGTATTCCAGTACAAGTGGCCTGGGATGCAATTGATTTATTTCCATCGGACCACGCTCTTTATGCAGGTAGGCCCAGTACACTTGGTCAAAGGGGAGCAAATTTCATTTTCCAAAATGCTGATCTCATCCTTAGTATTGGATGCCGTTTAAATGTACGTCAAATTGGGTACACATTTCCAGCAGTTGCCCGATCTGCTTATAAAATCTCTGTCGATATAGATAAAAATGAATTGATCAAGCCAACGATTAAAATTGATCTGCCGATAAACGCTGATGCAGGAACTTTTATCAAAGAGTTGGCCGAACAAATAGCCCTCCAACCGATAGAGCAAAAATCTACCTGGTTGCAATGGTGTAAAGAACGTCTTGAGCGTTATCCGGTTGTATTGCCAGAATATCAAAAACGAAATGATTTCGTTAACCCGTATGTTTTTAGTGAAGCGCTTTCTGAATGCTTAAAATCCGAAGATATAGTGGTGAGTTCTAATGGGGCTTCCTGTGTCATACCGATTCAGTCTATGGAAATCAAACATGGGCAACGCCATATAGTAAACTCAGGATGTGCTGCAATGGGTTATGGCTTGCCAGCAGCTATCGGGGCTTGCTTTGCAAATGGGAAAAAGCGAGTGATTTGCCTTGAAGGCGACGGAAGTATCCAACTTAATATCCAAGAATTAGAAACAATAAAGTATCACAATTTGCCACTAAAGATATTTCTCTTTAATAATGGCGGATACCTATCGATTCGGACAACACAAAACAACTTCTTTAATGGTAATTTTGTTGGCGAAGGCCCAAATAGCGGTGTTGGTTTACCGGATTTTGGAAAGATTGCAAAAGCATATGGAATAAAGAATTTCACGATTTCATCTGCGCGGGGGATAAAGAGTAAAATTACTAGTATATTAGAATTTGATGGCCCAACTTTTTGTAATGTTAAAATGGATCCGAACCAATTATTTATGCCTCGAATAAGCTCAAAGAAATTACCTGATGGCAGAATGGTGTCGAGTCCATTAGAAGATATGTATCCATTTCTGGATGATGAAGAATTTCTTTCTAACATGCTCATATCTCGCTGGCAAGCATAAATTTTCATAACAAGGAGATACGAATGAATTCACTTGAACATAAGATGGTAGATACTTTAATAGATCTCCGCGAGAATCATGGCGTGACAGGGATTAAGGCTGAGTTTGAAGCAGAGGGTACACGCCTTGAAGAAGCGATTCGATTGAAAGAAGTAGTCATGCGGGCAGGCTTAGGGCTAACAATAAAAATTGGCGGTTGTGAAGCTCTTCGTGACATGTATGAATGCAGAACCTTGGGGGTTGATCGAATTGTGGCACCGATGATTGAATCTGCATTTGCTTTGAGAAAATTTCTTTTGGCTACCCAATTGGTTTTTCCTGAAGATGAACGAAAAGATATAAATTTTACTGTTAATATAGAAACAATTACCGGGTGTAATCACTTCGAAGAAATGTTGGCTTTAAAGGAAATAAGCAGCCTGGATGGTGTGGTTATGGGTCGGGTTGACCTGACCGGTTCTCTAGGGATTAGCCGCGAAGAAATTAATAGCCAGCAAGTTTTTGAAATTACGAAAGAATTATTCACAAAATCTAAGACAAAAAAGTTAGAAAATGCCATTGGTGGTGGAGTCTCAGCTCACTCTTTACCATTTTTTCGAGAACTTCCTGTTGGATTATTGGACAGGTATGAAACCCGGAAGGTAATTTTCCAGTGCCCAGGCGCATTGGAAAAAGAGCCAGATAAAGGTATTTTAAAAGCAGTTGGTTTTGAGCTTTTGTGGCTTCGTAACAAACGAGATTATTACAATGCAATTTCTTTGGAAGACGACCAAAGATTAAATATGCTCGAAAAACGGTATAAAACATTGATTGAACAAGCTGGCGGGCAAGTAAAATGAAAGAAAGGACCGCGCTAGTAACCGGATCTTCTCGTGGGATTGGGAAAGCAATAGCCCAACAATTGGTCGAAGATGGGATAAATGTGATCACGCCTACCCATCATGAGATGGATTTAGCTTCAAATGAATCTATCGATCAATATTTAGACTCCCTTTCATGTAATATTGATATTCTAGTGAATAACGCAGGCATCAATCAAATTGAATCGTTTCAGAATTTATCTGATTCGGCTTTGTTGGATACGATGCAAATAAATCTTATAGCTCCTTTACGAATTGCGCGAGGAGTTGTAACCGGAATGATGGATCGAAAATTTGGCAGGATCGTAAATATAGGTTCAATATGGAGTTTGGTTTCAAAACCCGGGCGATTGGCTTATTCGGTCAGCAAAGACGGTTTGAACGGTTTCACTAGAGCTCTGGCGGTTGAAGTAGCTTCTTTCAATGTTCTCGTAAATACAGTTTCCCCGGGTTTTGTGAACACTGACCTGACTCGGCAAAATAACACTCCCCAAGAGATCGAAGAGATTTGTAAGAAAATCCCGATGGGCCGTCTTGCGGAAACCCAAGAAATTGCACGATTTGTTTCTTTTTTATGCTCTGATGCCAATTCTTATATTACTGGCCAATGTTTGGTGATGGATGGAGGTTTCACTTGCGTGTAATTGATGTTGAATCAAATATTAAGAATTATTCAGCCACTATAGGTCCCATCCATGACTATCTAGATGAGTTAATAGGTTTGGAGCATAAAGCTTTCATTATTGACGAAAATTTTTATTGTATTTATAAAGATACAATATTGAAAAAGATACCACCAGAAATGATGATGATATTCCCTGCCCTTGAAGAACGAAAGACATTGGAAGGGGCTCAAGAAATTTATGATTTTCTTCTACATAATTCAGCTAAGCGCAATCTCACTTTGATAACTATTGGAGGAGGAATCCTTCAAGATGTGTCAGGGTTTGTATCTTCAACTTTATATCGCGGCATCAATTGGATTCTTATTCCAACAACTTTATTATCCCAGGCAGATAGCTGCATTGGTAGCAAAACATCAATTAATTACAAAGGTTTTAAAAACCTGATTGGTTCTTTCTACCCCCCCAACAAGGTATGGATCGATCCAAATTTTGTTTATTCATTAAAGAAAGAGGATTATTATAGTGGTTTGGGTGAAATTATCAAACTACATATAATGGGTGGTTCATCCTATTTTAAAGAATTAACCTCGTCTTTTGATCTGTTGAGTAAGAAAGACCCCGTGACTGTTGAAAAGTGTATTTTTTCATCGTTACAGATCAAATTGAGTTATATGGCTGGAGACGAATTTGATCTGGGTCGGAGAAATTTATTAAATTATGGGCACTGTGTAGGACATGCAATAGAGTCGGTTACAAATTTCCGAATTCCACATGGCCAAGCGATCATTATTGGAATGATGATTGCTAATCGCATCGCCGTTTCTCGGGGCTTATTATCTGAGCAAAAAAGTTTATTATATGAAAAGACCCTTTTACTGCCTGCACTAATAATTCCTTTACATGCAGAAGAATTAAAATTAAACCCAATAATTGAAGCAATGGGCAGAGATAAAAAACGGACTGGTGAAGGATTAGTCCTTGTGATGTTAACCGAAAATGAGGAGTTGGTCAGGGTTGATGATCTACACCCTGACGAAATAGATTTTGTTCTTAAGAATATCCAAGAATTGATAATGGATAATGGATGAAGTATGTTCTTTTTGAATTTGATAAAAGAAAATTATTTACCATCATCAACCAGGTGGGTTGCTTTACTAACCTTATATGGAAGGGCATTGAATAGTTGAATAACAAAATTACCAATCTCCTTTTTGTCTTTAACGAAGAGAACAGAATTCGTTACTTTTTAGATTCGTTAAAGGATTTCTGTTCTGTCGTTATCATAGACGATTTTAGTGAAGACAATACAGTTAATATAGCTAAAGAATACACTGATCAGGTCTTTGAGTACAAGAAAACGGGTACTGGCGAAGACCCGGCAGCAATGGGATTTGCATTATCACATGTAAAAACCGAATGGGTTTTTAGCTCAAGGGTAGATGAATTTATTCCCTTGCCCTTACAAGAAAAGATCAATCAGATCATCGAAAAGGATGAATGTGATATTATCCGGATTTCAAGATTGAATATTCTCTTTGGCCGACCAACAAAAACCTGGGGGGATGATTATCAAGTAGAGTTCTTTAAAAAAGATTTCATAGATTATAAAAACAATGCTCTTTTTGAATTAAATGTCTCAAAACAAGCAAGGATCATTACACTGCCACCCACAAAAGAATTGTCTATCTGGCACTTTAGCAGCTATGATATTGCAACGTATACCAATGCTAATAATCGCTATAGCACGATCACAGCAAACTCAGTGATAAAACAGCGGGAATTACCTAAAACAAATTTCTCGCACCATATTGAGTCGGCCAAGCTTATTGGCAAAACACTGGTTGGGAAAATCCAATTGTCAAGGAAAATGACGTTGTTTAGAATACTCTTCAACCCTGGTCTACGTTTTTTTTGGCATTATTTCATTCGGGGGGGTATTAAATCTGGTTGGTCAGGGTTTGTAACTTCATACTTGATGATGATGGAGCAAATGTTAACAGAATTAAAGATATGGGAATTAGAAAATAACATCTCGCGAGATAAAATTAACAACTATTATAATGAGTTGAAAACAGTTTTTGTTGCAGGAGAAATTCCAGATCTCAAGAAGGACCCGTTCAAGAATTGAGAAAACGGTTATTTGATTATTCATCTCATTCATTCAGGATAAGAAGATGTTCTTTGAAAAAATTCAGAAGCTTGTTCGTATTATTCCAAACAGATATTTTCTCAAGACTCTTTTGCGAACGGGAGTAGCCGCCAGCGTTGAGCATACCCAGGTGCTCAAAAATTTAAAGAAATACGAATTTTTAACAATTATTGATATAGGCGCCAATCGGGGTCAATTTGCTTTGATCGCGCGGGATTTTTTCCCGAAGGCGAAAATTGTTTCTTTTGAACCTTTAGAAGAAGCTGCAAAAACTTTTCGCCGCATTTTTAGCGTAGATCCAATGACCCTTCTGTATGAAAATGCATTAGGCCCAATCCATAAAAATATGGAGATTCATATTTCAAAGCAAGACGACTCATCTTCTTTGCTACCAATATCAGGACTGCAAGATGATATTTTCCCGGGTACAGAAGAAAAAGAAACTCGAATAGTTGAAGTAAAAACGCTTGATGAGGTTCTTAGTGATGAATCTATTGAACAACCGGCCTTATTGAAATTAGATGTCCAAGGATTTGAGATCGATGTACTCAAAGGCTGCGAGTCTCTGCTGCATTTATTTGAATATATTTATGTGGAGTGTTCCTTCGTTGAACTTTATGTGGGGCAGTCCCTTGCCTATGAAGTTATTTCTTTTTTGAGTACTAACGAGTTTGCCCTGACGGGAATTTATAACCTGAGTTATTCAAAACAGGGGTTTCCAATTCAGGGGGACTTCTTGTTCAAGAAAAAACACTAATCATGCGCATCTTGATGGTAGGTATTAATTTTTGGCCCGAGCCTACCGGCATCGGTAAATATAGCGGGGAATTGGCCGAATACCTTTGCAAAGCCGGGCATCAGGTGACAGTAATCACCGCTCCCCCATACTATCCGTACTGGCAGGTGCAGCGTCCTTATCATGAGCGGCGTTATCAAAGAGAAACCTGGAACGGGGTTACCGTCATTCGCTGCCCATTGTATGTACCCAAAAAAGTAACTAGCCTTAGAAGGGTTGCGCATCTTTTTTCATTTGCTCTTTCTGCACTGCCGGAGATCTTACGAGAAAAATCCAAGCACCCCGATCTTATTTTTTCAGTGGAACCTGCTTTATTTGCATCCGCGCTGGTGGCCTCAAGCGACCGCATGGGTCGCACGCACACATGGCTGCATATTCAAGATTTTGAGCTGGATGCTGCCTTAAATCTGGGTATGTTGAAGCGTATTCCCTTCATTGAAAAGGTAGCAAGGTCCTGGGAATCACGGGTATACCGCCGTTTTGGAACAATCTCTACCATTTCGCATGCTATGATAAACCGATTGATCGAAAAACAGGTGGATGAAGAAAAAATCCAATTTTTTCCAAACTGGATTGATACAAAGCTCGTCCACCCATTGAGCGGTGAAAACTGCTATCGAAAGGAATTGCAGCTTAGTGCTGAGGATACCGTTGTTTTGTATTCAGGCAGCATTGGTCAGAAACAGGGTATCGAAACATTGATCGAATCAGTAAAGAGCATATCGGCACATAAAGGCATTCATCTGGTGATTTGCGGCGAAGGTCCGGGAAAACCCAAACTAAAAGAAGCCGCGAATGGATTTTCGAATATTCACTTTCTATCAGTACAGCCAGCGGGATCTTTGAATGAGTTGTTAAACATGGCGGATATACACGTGCTTCCCCAAAAAGCTGGAGCAGCGGATCTGGTGATGCCCTCAAAATTGCTGGGAATGCTGGCAAGCGGTCGCTCTGTCATTGCATCTTGCCAGGAAGGAAGTGAATTGTATGAGATTGTTAAGAATATTGGTCTCACTGCTTTACCAGAGAACCCGGCTGACCTGGCAGATAAAATTTTAACCCTTGAATCGGATAAAGCCCTCAGGCAAGAATTAGGCACACGGGGGAGAGAATACGCTGTTGAACATTTCTCTTCGGAAAGTGTTCTCGGAGCAGTCAATTCTGTATTTCTAAATCTGTAAGAATAAATGGAATGCCGCTGTAATTGCGGGAATGATATACTTGATTTTGGTATCCGAATTATTTTATAACGAAGAAGAGTAAAAAATGCCAATTGCAGCCAACAAGAAAAGGCTTATCAATCAATCTTCCTTAAGTTTAATTCTCATCGACCTTTGCAGTTTTAGCTTTTCTTATGCTTTAGCTATTTTTATTCGAACTGTACTCAATCCATATTTTAAAATTCCACTTGAGCCATTTGAAGGGTACTGGCTTCTTATTTTGTTAAACATTCTGGCTATGTTCCTGATTTTCGCGTTGATGGGTTTATATCGCGGTTATGGAACTGTGGCTGTTGTGGAATTGCGTAACCTGACACTTTCGTTACTGATCGCGTACGTCATCCTAGCCTTTTCGGCTTATTTAATCGGTCAAGGCTCTCATCTGTCACGTATCACATTCATCCTTTCTCTTCTATTTAATTTGATTTTCGTTCCGCTATTCCGTTTTATTGTTTATAACCGCTTTAGCAAATATAAATCGTGGGGCATTCGGGTAGTGGTTACTGCTTCTCGTGATGAATTTGCGAATATTATTGAGAGGCTCCATCGCATTCCGCGATTAGGATTTAATCCGGAAATTATCTTGTGCACAGACCCATTATCCGATGAGAAACAGAAGTTTAGAGGCATACCGGTATATCCGTTCTCGCCCGAAAATTGCCAAATAATCAAAGCAAACGGCATTAATGTTGCTTTCTATGCTTCAAAAAATCTTTCGGATAAAGATCCATTCCTGAGTGAAATTTGCGAAGTGTTTCCAACGATTTATTATGTGTTGCCAGAGTCCAATCTGAGCTCGCTATGGGCCGAAGTGACCGATCTATCTGGGCGACCTGCAATTAAAGTGAGTTACCATCTTTTAGAAAGCTTACCAAATTTGATAAAAAGAACAACTGAAGTATTTTGCGTTAGCCTTGTTTTATTGTTGACCTTACCTGTTACTTTGATCATAGGGTTGCTTATTTTTATTGAAGATAAAGGCCCTGTTTTTTACAAACAAGACCGCCTTGGTTTAAATGGCAAACATTTCAAGGTACTGAAGTTTCGCACAATGATGGTAAATGCTGAATCTGTGCTTGAGAAATTTCTTTCTGATAATCCTGTTGCGCGGATGGAATATCAAAAATTTCACAAATTGGAAAATGATCCAAGAGTAACAAAATTAGGGTCATTTTTGCGTAAATTCAGTCTGGACGAGATTCCGCAATTTCTAAATGTCATTCGGGGAGATATGAATTTGGTAGGGCCGCGCGCCTATATGGTAAACGAGTTGGATGTAAATGATGAAGCAACAAAAACGATCTTAAGAGTGCGGCCAGGTGTTACTGGTTGGTGGCAGGTAACGGGACGTAACGAAGCAACCTTTTCTGATCGACAAAAATTGGATTTGTATTACATTGCAAATTGGTCACTTTGGGTGGATTACTATATCCTGATCAAAACGATTTGGATTATATTAAGTGGAAAGGGGAAGTAAAATTTTGATGGAAATGACATCAACTAAAATCAAAAAGACAAGAATCTTGTTCTTGTTCTATTTCTTGATATGTGGGCTTGAAGGGGGAACCCTTTTAGCGAATCAGATTACTGACAGCTTTTCAAGAACAATGGGATCTTTTTTGAAAATTCCGACCACGCAAATTGTTGTGATGTCGATTTTTGGTGTTTTTACTCTTCTTTTCTTCTGCTGTAGCATCACGCTTTTCAGTCATTCACATTTCTGGAGTAAAACAATTCAGAATTTCAAGCAACTCCGAAGCAGATTTCCCCAAATAATATTGGGGCTTTTATTGGTTTTGTTCTTAGTATATTTTTCAGTTAATTATTTGCTAAACAGAGTTTTTGGGCCTAACAGCGATTATGTAATTTTTCAGCTTGAATTCTTGAGTACTTGGTTCTATTTGCTTCTCTTGCAATCCATCATTTTGGTTGTTTTATTGAAGGGACAATCTCTTGAGGGGAACTTCAGCCGCCAGTTTTTGATTATTTTAGGCACTTTTTTTGCTGTATGGGTGTTTATCATCACAACCGGGATTGGAATTATTCCGGATTCTCAGTATTGGAATGTAGCAGGTGTGCCAGTGATGGCAAAGCAAGTCGCCGGCATTCTATTCCTTGTCCTAATTGTTGATTTTTTGGTCACGTTTTTAAAGACCAAGCTCCATAAACCTTCCCTGAAGATTCCGCTATGGGTAGACGTACTTATTTGCCTTTTATTATGGGCCGGGGCTGCGTATTTTTGGAATATGGCTTCCTTTGGACATAGTTTTTTTGCCAACGGGCCTTACCCCCCGAATAATGATTTTGTCCCGTACAGCGATTCATCTCTTATGGATTTGGGCGGACAATACATGTTGATTGGGGAGGGCCTTAATTACCCCCATTTCACTGAGAAAACACTTTATGTCTTTTTCTTAGGACTTTTACATTATTTTGCTGGTCAAAGTTACCTTTCTACTACCTCTTTGCAAATCGTTATTTTTGCAATATTTCCTGTTTTGCTCTTTTGGCTGGGGAAAAAATTTCAGGGCAGGTTATTAGGAGTATCACTTGGAATATTTGCAATCATTAAAGAACAAAATGCACTGATTTCTACTTTTAAGATTTCAGTTTCAAACTCTCGTCTTTATATGACTGAATTCCCTACAGCAATTGGTATGTTAGCTCTGGGATTAGCATTGTTCTTTTGGTTTCGCAACCCACAGAAGAGAAATTATTTAGGGATTCTTGCAGGGGGAATTCTAGGTTTTTCTTCGATGATACGCACGAATCCTATTTTGCTTATTCCACTTATTTTGACAATTGCCTTATTTGTTTATAAGTTTGAATGGAAAAAATGGCTGATAGCCAGTTTGATATTCATGGGTGGATTTTTCTTAGCTATCGGTCCCTGGGTAGCTTACGAACAGGTGACATATGGGACTAATCCCTACACACAAAAAATTGATGCAGTTTGGAAATTACGTTTTACTCATACAACCACAACTCTTGATCCTACCGGGGTAGGGTTTAATGATATATTCCTGGGGAATTTTAATACATCTACGGATGTAGAAAATCAAACACCGGCAAAGACAGAAACTCAGGTTATCCATTCAACTGTGCTGGATAAGGTGCAGATTGTGGCTGGTCATTTCCTCAATAATGAGATTAAATCTTTGTTTACTATTCCTTTCCAATTGTATCCTCTAGATTACACGGCAATTCTGGATGAACCCTATTGGAAAGAGCCTGACCTGTGGCATGGGGACATGTCTGTTTCTGTTGCGGCTGCTTTTGCTTTGAATTTAGGTTTGATCGCACTAGGCATTACCTATTCATGGAAAAAATGGCGATTCAGCGGACTGGTGCCATTAATAATTAATATTGGTTATTACATGTCAAATGCTTTGGGGCGTACTTCTGGAAGCAGGTATCTTTTACCTGTAGACTGGGTGGCGTATTTTTACTATTTTGTTGGCATTCTATTTCTAATTCAATGGATCGGAAATCCCGTAGCGAATTCAAATTTATTGGCTTCCAACACACCAGCACCTCAGAAAGAAATGACTGCAAAAAATCATTTTGTTTTAACGATTGTGTTTGGAATTGTCATTTTGGTTCTAGGTGCTTCAATCCCGATTATTAACAATTCGTTTCCTAAGCTTTATCCTAAAACGAGTGATCAAGAAATAATTAATAAACTTGCTACTACTTCATTTTATAATAAAGCTGGATTTACGGAAAAACAAATCAGCGAATTCGTTGACCAACAGGGTGGAACCCTTGTATATGGAAGGATGTTATATCCACGAGAGGATTATTTAAACCAAGAAAACAATTATGGTTTATTTTTGACTGTTTTAACTCCTGAAATAAAGGAGGTCTTTATTCCTTTAGATCAACCGCTTAATCAGAAAATTTCTGCAGGATCTGATGTATTGGTTATTGGATGTAATAAAGATACATACACTGAGGGCTTACTGACTTATATTTTTGGTCCTGATGCCCTAATTGAGGCAAAGGGAGGTAAATCAGACTTTTCATGCTCGCAAAAATAATTGCTTTATCTAACTTCAAAAACAGATCTAATTCACAGAGAATAAAGTATCTAAAAACAAGAAGCAATTAAACAAAGAATGCGATGAAACAAGAGAAGCAAAACAGTCCAGGATTCCCTGATAGGATAATTGCCCTGGGAGTAGAGTTTTAGAGCGAGTTTCTGAATTATCCGCCGAGAATACGTATAAAGATGGTACGTTCTGGCACTCTCAATTGATCGGAATTAACAAAATAGATAAGGTCGAATTTGCTCATGGTCATTTTTTCCCCATTCCCAAAAGGAACGGTAAATGAAATATTTTTGTACAAAATCCTTTTAACAACACTGAATCATCATGAATGACAGAATTGTCCGTTCACAAAAGGACAAAGTGATTGGGCAATCGTCTCTGGCGCGCATTCTGTAGAGATTCCGCAGGTTGAGGTTTTGATCAGTAGAAGGTGAATTGCACACAACGAACGACCCCGAATGAAAATTCGAGGTCTCGGATGCCAATATATGGCGGTTTTGAAGCTAATAAACACTATATCTGGTGCCCCCGCGGGGATTCGAACCCCGAACCTACTGATTCGAAGGGCCGCTGTCTGGTGTAAATACCGTATATATGGGGGTATAGAGTATGCAGAGTAGCATATATAGGGGTTAAAAACGTCCAGGACGGCTATTTTCAGCACAAAATCCATACGTTTTGCACGTTTTCTGCACGTTTTTTTGGTAACTCACAGAAATTATACAGCATTCCAGGTTTTCTCGAATTCGTACAGGTGCGGCC
>Ga0302173_10000353_pt1 | contig 25028 bp, 22 predicted proteins | sample I_Fen_N3_1_FD_198785 | JGI IMG/M metagenome (GOLD analysis project Ga0302173, IMG submission 198785) | Peat permafrost microbial communities from Stordalen Mire near Abisko, Sweden - I_Fen_N3_1 | ecosystem: Environmental > Terrestrial > Soil > Wetlands > Permafrost | place: Sweden: Abisko... | reverse complement strand
TCTTTTTCACTATCATCACTACCCCACTGTGAAAAATCTACATCGATCCAATTGTCACTTTCCTTATTAAAAATTGTGCTAAGTCTTTTAAGTACTGGTTCTACATCTAGGAATTTCATAGCATTTATACTTTGAAGACTCATTAATATTTCATTTTGTTCTTTCTCTGAAAGTACAGACTTATTAAGTACGAAATCTTCAATAAGACTAATCCCTCCACCTTTACCTTTGTTTGTGTAAATTGGTATTCCTGAAATTGATAATGCCTCAACATCTCGATAAATCGTTCTAACTGACACTTCAAAGTGTTTTGAAAGTTCCTTTGCCGTTATTGTTTTTTTATCTAGTAAAATATATACAATTTCAAATAATCTGTTTATTTGCATTTTCATCACCTAATTTTATTATATATTACAAATTCTATTATTAATATATCCCCATATAAAGATAATTAATTTAAAACATTGAAATTTGATTGTCTTCATATCCTTTCTTATAAGCATTAATAATATCATTCATTTTATATAGTATCCCAAATTTATCACATTCACTTCTAAATAATTGCCACAATGCTTTTGCTTTTGGAGAACGGCATTCATAATCATTTTTAAATTGTTGTATATATTTTTGTTTAATACCCGGAAAATTCTCATCAAGCTTTTTATAGTACCAATCTCTTTGATTTTGTCTTAAAGTCATTCCAAAGGCTGGATATATAAACTTAGCTCCATTTTCATGCGCAAGCTTAACTATACCAGCTATATTTTCCTCATTATCTTCTAAGAATGGAAGCACTGGCATAAGTAATATTCCTGCAAAAATTCCATTATCAGAAAGCTCCTTTATTGCAGAGAGCCTTTTTGATGCTACGCCTACATTAGGTTCAATTTTTTTGCAAAGTTCATCATCGCAAGTTGTTACAGTTATTTTAACGAGCACTGGAGAATGACTTTGTATCTTTTTTAGAATATCAATATCTCTTGTAACCAATGCACTTTTAGTCGCAATAGAAACTCCGAAACCATGAATATTAACCAACTCCAATGCACCTCTTGTTAAAGAATATTCTTTTTCAAAAGGATTATAAGGGTCACTCATAGCACCAGTTCCTATTACACCAGTTCTTTTCTTTGATTTAAGTTCCTTATTAATTAAGGCTAGGGCATCTTTTTTTGCTCTTACTACATCAAAATTATCTATTCTATAACATTCACTACGGCTATCACAGTAAATACAGCCATGACAACAGCCCTTGTAAATATTCATAGTATAATTATTTCCAAACCAAGCATTATGTTCAGCATAACCAGATATAATAGTTTTAGCAGATACAAATTCCATATATAACCCACTTTACCATAAATTTTGATTGTATTTAATGTTCTTTACATATATCAAGGCTTTTACCAAGTTATTTATCCAAAACTAGAAATAATGGGGCTTCATTTTGTAGAAGTTACATCAAAATATTCAGCAACTGAAACAAATGCATGCCCCCTTATTTAGGTAGATTATACCCCTAATTTATTGAAATATAAATATTTATTTCAGCATTATCCATTTCACAGCCACTTACATATTCCTCAAAATCAAAACTATATTTTCTATCCAAATCCATTAACCAAATTTTTGACCAACATTCAGCTACTGCTTTTTCTGCATGCCCTTTAGTTACAAACTTTGCATATTTACCTTCTGGAATTCTTTTAACATTAATCTCAGTTAGTAAATTTTCTTCTTTAGAAATTTCACAACAAACCATCACATCATAAGCGCCGTTAATTTTGTCTTCATAATTTGTGTATAAACCAATACTATTATCATTTTCCTTGTTTGAAATTGATTTATAAATACCACCCACAAAAAAACTTTGCCAAGTTTCACCTATAGTCTTTGCCATATTAGGATCATTATTACTTGTTCTTATTGTAATACCAGCTACTGTTTTTTCTTTTAAATAAACAACTTCATAATTCATTATTATATACCTCTTTTCATTATACAAAACTTAATATCTGAGAAATGACTTTTCAAAGATACCTAAATCAGTATATCAATTATAACTTGACAACAGCATGTCATATTAAAATTGCATAAAAAAATAACACGTTAATATATTAACAAAAATCTAGTATATAGTTAAAAACTTTCTTGAAATATGATATATTAGTTATATATTTGTTAACTTATAAATATAGTTGGGTACTATATTTTTTCTCAAAACCTATGGGAGGCTTAAATTATGGATCTAACTGAATATATTCCAAAAATTTTGATTGTTGATGATAATGCAGCTAATGTCTTACTTCTAGAAAAAATGTTGAAGTTATCTGGTTATAATGATATAAAAACTTTGACAGATTCTAGAATGGTTCTAGACTTATATAATATATATAAACCAGATCTAATTCTACTAGATTTTAGGATGCCATTTATGGATGGACTAGAAGTAATAGATTCGCTTAATAATATAAAGGATTACAGTATTTCACCAATAATTATGATTTCTGCTGAAAATGAAAAGGAATATTATGAAAATGCAATATCTAAAGGCGCTATAGACTTCATTACTAAGCCTTTTAATTATAATGATATAATTCTTAAAATAAAAAATGCATTAAATTATCTTAGCTAATAAAATGAACTGAATGGGGCTATAAAGATGAAGAACGTAACAAATCATGAACATATCTCACTTTATAAATGGATTTGGAAATCCTATATCCACACTGCTTTGATTCCACTATTAATTATTGAATTAATTTTTATTTTAGCATATTTCAGTTTAAGTATTGAATTTCAACAAAAAACAACACTTTTTTTCAAAGGACAAGTTCAAAACCAACTTGAACAGATTGTAACTAATGAAGCCAATTTAATTAATCAACAATTATCAAGTATTACAAACTCCACACTACTTTTTAGTAACCAGATGGAGTATGCTTTATCAACTCCAGCTTCTTTAACATCTATAGACTCTGATAGATTAACTTATTTAAAAGATGGATCTTATTATACTAAGGAAGATAGTAAATCTGGTGGTGCTGCTATCTTTTATAGCGGTACAACACCAACAAAAGAAGAAAAACAAAATAAAGTAGCTATGGTTCTGACACAACAAACTTTGATGGCAGATATAAAAAATACTCAACCATTAGCTACTTCTATTCACTTAAATACATTTGATTCCTTAAATGTAAGTTATCCTTATTTTGATGTTACTTCTAGATATACTAACTTAGTTAATACCAATTTCCATAATCCTTATTATGATACTGCTGAACATAATCCATCAAAAAATATAAAATGGACAGATGTATATTTAGATCCAGCTGGTAATGGCTTAATAACATCAACTATTTGTCCTGTTTATACCAATAACTTTTTAGAAGGCTTTGTTGGTATTGATATGACTATAGGCACTATTACAAATAAATTTTTGACAATTAATATTCCGTGGCAAGGATGTGCATTACTTATGACAAATGATGGTAGCATAATTGCACTTCCTAATAGTGATAAAACTAATTGGGCTTTGAATGAACTAAATGAAAATGATTATAGACAATCTCTTTTAAATAATAATTTCAGTTCAGACCAATTCAATTTGTACAAAAATAATTATTTATCTCTATTAAAAAATGAAGTAACTAATAATACAACTGGCTTTTCAAATTTTACATTTAAAGGAAAACCCAGAGTTATTTCTTGGTCTACAATACCTAATACTGGTTGGAAATTACTAATAATAGTTCCAGAACAAAATATTTACGCTAATATAAATGTTTTAAGAGATAATTTAATTCAAATTAGCATTTTTATAATTTTGGGATTAATTTTATCTTACCTGGTATTTTCTTTAATTTTCTCTAAAAAAGCACGAAAGATGACTTATGTTGCTTCTAATTCATTGTTAGAAATCAATGATATTGTACATAGGATTAGTCATGGAGAATACACTCCAGAAACACCAGCACTTAATATTAAAGAATTAAATGATTTATCCGTACATCTAATTAAAATGGGTCAGCATTTAGGTGAAATAAATAAAAGTTTATTAATAACTGAATCTGAACTTAGAAAAAAAGAAATCGACTTAGAATCTCTAGTTAACTCCATAAGTGATGTAATTTTAGAGGTAGACTCAAAAGGATGTATAACTAATTTTTGGTCTAGAACTCAAAGTAACTTGTATGAATTCTATACTGAAGGCAATTTCAATTATATTGCTGACATTTTGGATAAAGATACTGCTACAATTGCTCAAGATAAAATTTCTTACGTTCTACAAACAGGAAAAACTACAAATATAGATTATATTCTCGAATTAAATTCTGAATTAAGATGGTTTCAAGCTTGCATTTCTTTACGTTTAAATAGTATAAATAAAGTTGTCGTTTCCTCTCGTGATATAACAGATCAAAAAGAAATGTCTAAATCGCTTATTGTAGCAAAGGAAGAAGCTGAAAAGGCAAATAAAGCTAAATCCGAATTTTTATCTAGCATGAGTCATGAACTTAGAACACCTCTTAATGCTATTTTAGGATTCTCTCAAATTTTAGAATTAGATCCAGAATCACCACTGACTGATTCTCAACATGAAAGTGTTAACGAGATATTAAAAGCTGGTAATCACTTACTTGAATTGATAAATGAAGTACTAGATTTATCTAAGATAGAGTCTGGCAAATTAAGTATTTCAATTGAAGCTGTACCTATCAAATCAGTTATGGAAGAAACCTTTGCTATAATAAAGCCATTTGCTGATAAAAATAATATAAAGATTATTACTTATCCTACTGAAAACTTAAATGAATTTGTTTTAGCAGACCATACTCGTCTAAAACAAATATTGCTTAATTTATTGTCTAATGCTATTAAATACAATAAACAAAATGGTGAAGTAACTTTTTATCACGATAGAATTAATGATAAGTTTAGGTTTCATGTTATTGATACTGGTATTGGATTATCCCCTTGTGATTTAGATGTGATTTTTAAGCCCTTTCATCGCTTAAATAAACTTAATAACAAAATCGAGGGAACAGGCATTGGTCTTGCAGTTGCTAAACAACTTGTGGAATTAATGGATGGGAAAATTTATGTAAATAGTGAAAAAAATATCGGTAGCCATTTTTTCGTAGAATTTCCATGTGTAGCTTATCACACTTTACAGGATTCTGAAATATCAATTTTAGCTGAAAATCAAAATTATTTTCCTGAAAACAACTTTTATAAAGTACTATATATTGAAGATAATCCTGCAAATTTAAGATTGATAGAACGCATTTTAATGCAAATTAACAATATAGAAATGTTATCTGCAACCTCTGGAGAATTAGGTATAGATTTAGCTATAGCTCATAAACCTGATATTATATTATTAGACATTAACTTACCTGGAATTGATGGCTATGAAGTTTTTAAAAGGCTTAAACTATCCGATGAAACTAACAATATACCAATTGTTGCCATTAGTGCTCATGCAATGCCAAAAGACATAGAAAAATGTATTTCCCTCGGTTTTGCTGATTACATTACTAAACCTATTGATGTTCAACGCTTTACCGAATCAATATCAAATATATTAGCAAATAATGAATCAAAAAACTTAAATTAGCCTATATCAAACTTTTGTCTTCATAATAAAGAACACTTTAGAAGGGGATGTAAAACTATGAATTTTAATGGTAACTATGACATAATTGGGTTTTCTCAAGATTTAGGACTTACTGTAGAAGAAGTATCTATATTGTATGCTGAATTGATTAATGAAATCAATTCAGCACTACTAGAATTAAATTTTCTTATAAATAAACGAGATTTAGTAAAAATACAAAAGATAATTCATAATATAAAAGGAGTTTCTGGAAATTATAGAATAAGTGATATATATAGGGAAACTACAAAAATTAGCGATGCTTTAAAAAACACTAACTATATTACCCTTGAAAAGGACCTAAATTTTTTATTTAATGTTAGCAATATGGCCATAACAGAAATTAAAAGTTTTTTTGAAAAAAATTCTATATCTATATAATTCCATATTTTTCATTTAACTTTTCTATTTAAGTTATCAAGTTCTCGCTTTATAGCTGGGCCAAGTTGTACTAGTTTATCTTTCATAATGTAATCTCTACATCCTTCACGCATTGCTTCTTGTGCTATTTCCTGCTCTATTCCATCTGATACTATAATAAAAGGTATATCTAATTCTGTTTCATTTAATATTTGTAACGCTTCAATAGAACTAAAATTTGGCATTTCATGATCAGATAAAATTATATCCCATGTAGAATCATTTAATGCTTTTCTCAATTCTTCAGCATTTTCCACTTTATTATAGTTCACATTAAATCCACATTTTTTAAGATGCGCTACCTCATAATTCAAAAAAGCTTTTGAATCTTCTATTATAAGAACCTTAATATCATTTGCCATAACTTTCACCTCTCGCAAGAAGATTTGAGTTTATATTTGCTGAACTTATTGACGCAGTATGATGCAAAATAGACTAGCATACTGACTTGTTATTTTTTTGAACATCCCTTATTACGTCTATAAATATGCATCATCTAAATTAATATCTTTATATGTATTATATCTTGATGAATAGTTATTATTCTTTAAATTAAACTGATTAACTTCTTCTTTCAATAATTCTGCCTGTGAAGCCAATTCTTGACTAGCTGCTGCACTTTCTTCTGCTGTTGCTGAGTTAGTTTGTACTACATTCGATACTTGCATAACACCTTGATTAATCTGAGTAATACCCTCTGACTGTTCAATTGAAGCCACCGATATTTGCTTTATAAAATCAGCAACCTTTACTGTATCTTCTACAATTTTATTTAATGCTTCTGCTGTTTCATTTGCTATCTTTGTTCCTGTTTCTGCTTTCTTTATTGAACCTTCAATCATCTCTGCGGTTTCCTTAGCAGCATTTGCAGACCTTGCAGCTAAGTTTCTGACCTCTTCGGCTACAACTGCAAACCCTTTCCCCTGTTGTCCAGCTCTAGCAGCTTCAACTGCAGCATTTAGTGCTAAAATATTTGTTTGAAAAGCAATTTCATCAATAACTTTTATAATCTTATATATGCTAGTTGAAGCATTATTTATTTCATCTACAGCACTTTGCATTTTTTGCATTTTCCCATAACCTTCTTCTGCATTTGCTTTGGCACTTTCTGCAATCTCATTAGCATTTGTAGCATTTTCTGCATTCATTTTTGTTTGAGCTGTTATCTCTTCAATAGATGCTGTTAATTCTTCAATTGCACTTGCTTGTTCCATTGCCCCTTGAGAAAGAGCTATACTTGAATCAGATACTTGTCTTGATCCTGTTGCAACTTGTTCAGCTGCTGAATTTATATTAGCCATAGTATCATTCAATTTATCTGCCATCTTTCTAAAAGAGTCCGCTAATAAACCAATTTCATCTTTACTAGTTACATCAATAGTTACGTCAAGATCTCCCCCAGCTACTTTATCGGCTATTTTCATTATTTTACGTATAGGTTTACTTATTGATGAAGAAATAAATATTCCTATTAATACTGCTACAACTACAACTGCAAATAAAATTATTATGGTTATTATAATTGTGCTATCTGCAATTTTCTTATTGCTTTCTGATGCTTCTTTTGCAAGAGTTAGTTTTAAATTAGTATATGTATTAACATCAGCTTCTAAAACTTCCAATGCTGGTTTTCCTTGACTATATAAAAGTTTAATTGCTTCTTGACCTCTATCGTCAATTTTTAGTTGTATTACCTTATTAACAATATCTAAATAATTGCTCTTTGAAACTTTTAATTTTTTTATAAGTTGTTCTCCTTCAGCAGTGGCTGTAGTTTTCTCCAATTTATCAAGACTTAAGTCAAATTTACTGCTTGCCTCTTTAACTTTACTATTATATGTTTGCATTTCTGCTAAATCTTCTTTAAGTAATACATCTCTAAGATATCCTCTAACATTATTAAAGGAATTAGATAAATCTATTACATCTCCTAATGGCGCTGTCATTTTTCCATATAATTGAGCGTCAAGACTACTAATTTTATTTATATTTGAAATTGCTTGAATTCCCATAACACCTGTAATAAAAGATACTATAAGGAATCCTAAAAGTATTTTTGTACTTACTTTGATATTATAAAACCAATTCATTTATAATATTCCTCCTCTCTAATTAAAAATCAACATTTCTGTTTAATATTTTCCAAAATCCATATCACCTAAATTTAGATTAATATTTCTACTTAAATTAGATGATTGACTAAATTGTTTATTATTCCTACTATGTTTCAAATCCATTATATTTTTTTCCTCTATATTATCTAAGAATATACCATTAAAGTTTTTTCTTTTTAGTTTAAATTGAGCTACTCTTTGTTTTAAATTTTCTGCTTGACTAGACATTTCTTCACTTGATGATGCAGTTTCTTCAGAAGTAGCTGAATTTATTTGAGTTACCCTTGCTATTTGTTGTACGGCATCATTTATTTGAGCTACTGCAGATGCTTGCTCACTACAAGATGATGCTATTCTATCCACTATTTCAGCAGTACTACTAATATCTTCAACTATAGCATTTAAAGATTCAGCTGTATTATTAGCTATTGTTGTTCCTGCATTTGTCTTTTTTATAGATCCCTCTATGAGTACTGTAGTTTCTTTAGCTGCATTTGCACTTCTGCCTGCAAGATTTCTAACCTCTTCTGCAACTACTGCAAAGCCTTTCCCATGTTGCCCTGCTCTAGCTGCTTCTACGGCTGCATTAAGTGCTAATATATTTGTTTGAAAAGCTATTTCATCTATTACCTTTATTATTTTAGAAATATTTTCAGATGATTCATTTATTTCATTCATAGCTCTTAGCATATTCTTCATTTCTGAATTTCCTTTTGCAGCATTTGCTGTAGCCTTTGTAGCCAACGTATTTGCTTCATTAGCGCTTACTGCATTCCCCTTTGTTTGTTCTCCTATTTCAGCAAGTGATGCTGTTATTTCTTCTACAGCACTTGCTTGTTCTGCCGATGCTTGTGATAAGCTTTGACTTGAATCTGAAACTTGATTTGAAGCTGATGCCACTTCATTTGCTGATACATTTATATCTGTAAGTGCTTGATTAATTGTTTGTATTGATGAATTTAATGCATTAATTATACTTGCATAGTCTCCACTATAAGAATTTTTTACACATATATCTAGATTTCCGTTTGCCATTTCGCCTAGGGCTCTATCTATCTCCATTATTGGTTTAGAAAAAGCATCTACTGCTTTATTTACTGTATTTACAAGCTCTTTAAAACTTCCAGTAAACTTTTCATATTCACCTCTAATATGTAAATTGCCTTCTGCTGCTGCTGAAAGAATTCGCATTTGTTCATCTGAAACTCTAAGAATATTAATTCTTAAATTGCTTAAACTTTCATTTGCAATTCCATATCTTCCAGGTAACTTTTCAAGTTCAATGCTAAAATCACCTTCTGAATAAGATTTTAGTACGGCAAACATTTTAATTAACACATCTACAGATATCCACATTCCATCATTTACACTTTGTGCCATTCCCTTATATACTCCATTGAACTTTGAAACATCTATTTTGTCTCTTGTATTTCCTAGTTTAAATGTTTCATTCATCCAATTTATTTCTTTTACAAACATATTTAAACTATCAATTAATAAATTTAAATTGTTTTTCATTTTGTTGAATTCACCATAATAAACAGTTTCAATTTTTTCTGGTATATCACCATTACTTATTCTCTTCACATAATCAGCTGTTATAGTTATAGGATCAACAAATGCATCTATTAATCCATTAATTCCCTTAATCATTTCAGCCCACGAGCCCTTAAATTGCGTTGAATCCACTCTCTTAGATAAATTCCCAAGTTTAATTTCATTAGCTATGTTAATTTGTTCTAGGGATATATTTAATAAATTGCCTCTTAAATTTTCCATATTTTCATTTACTAATCCGTATCTGCCTGGAAGTCTCTCAAGTTGAACTGAGAAATCTCCTTGTGAATATGCTTGAAGCACTACAAATAATTTTATAAATACATCTATTGATATCCATATAGTATCATTTACACATTCAGCCATTTCCTTATAAACACCCTTGAATTTTGAAACATCTATTTTATCTCTTGTATTTCCATCCTTAAATGTTTGCTTAAGCCAATTTATATCATTAGCAAAAATATTTAAGCTATCAATAAGATTATTAATATTATTTTTAACAATATTAAAATCTCCTACTTCTTCTTCCGTATATTTAATTCCAATTTCTCCATCGCTTATTTTATCTATATAATTTGAAGTTACTTTTATGTTTTTAATAAACATACTTGCAGTCGATAAATTATTCTCAGATATGGCTTTCCATTCTCCATTATATTTTGACTGATCTAAATTTATATTAAAATCTCCCTTTTCAATAGATTTTGCAATAATATTTGAATCACTGACTAAATTATTTATATTTTTTAATATCATTTTAAGTGAATTAGCTAATTCATCAACTTCATCATTAACTTTTACATATATATTTTCATCAAAATCTCCATTTACAATGCTTTTAGCAATATTATTGAGTTTTTTTATAGGTTTGCAAATTAAGTTTATTAGTAATAATCCTAATGCCACTGTAATAATAACAGAAAATAATAACACTACAATCATATTACTTTGTGCCTCTTTTATAGACGTTATATCTCCCATACCCTTATATGCTACAGTAAATAAGATAATTTCCAATGCAATTATAAATATAAAAACCAAGCTAATCTTATTCTTTATTTTTAAATCACTTATCCTAATCATATTAATTCAACCTCCTCATAAAATTGTTTCTATCTTTATTTCATAATAATCTTATTTAAATTTTAATAATTGCTTTACTACAAAATCCTCCTTATAAGGTTTTACTATAAATGATGCTGCATCATCTACTATAAGTACTCTTTTCATATCAAGTCTCCCCTTCATTACGTCACATTCAAAAAATGACAAATTATTATTTTCTCTTAATAATTTTATTTTAAATGTTTTTATAATACGTTAGTAGTCCCGCAAGTCATCTAGTAACATGCAAATTGCATAATAATTCTACATAAAAATGCAAATTGCACTAATAATTTATTCTTTTATTACCATATGATATTTTCATGCATTGTTCCTGAATCTACAAAATGGTATAATTTATATTAATATTAGGTAATCACTTTAAGAGAATTTATAATTTTACTTAGTTTAAGGCACAACTTTGTTTATTTATATTTAAACTTAGTATGTTAACTAATTTGGGGTGAAGAGAGGTTTTTATATGACAACTGTTATTATTGCTGAAGACCAAAAGCTTTTAAGAGAAAGTTTTAAAAATATAATTGAAAATAATAGTGATATAAAGGTTATAGCTTGTGCTACTAATGGCAAAGAAGCCTATGATTTATGTAAAGAATACAAACCAGATGTTGTTTTAATGGATTTGTCCATGCCTATATGCAGTGGTACTGAATCTACAAAATTAATAAAATCAGAATTTCCATCAGTTAAAGTATTAATACTTACTGCCTCTAATGATAAGTCAGATGTTACAGATGCTATAAGCAATGGTGCAGATGGATATATTTTAAAAGATATAAGCACTGAGGAATTGATACAATCTATAAAAAGTGCTTCACTAGGACTTGGAATAATCACAAAGGATATTTTAAATCCTATACTATTAAATATAACCATGCAAAATAAAAGATCTAAAAAGAAAAATGTTAATATTTCTGGTATAAATATATCATTAACAGAACGTGAACTAAAAATCGTATCATTAATTGTTGATGGAAAAGATAATAAAGAAATTGGAGCTTTTCTTTTCATTGCTGAAGGAACAGTTAAAAATATCATAACTGAAATTATTTCAAAGCTCCAATTAAAAGACCGTACTCAATTAGCCGTATATGCTGTTAGGAATGGACTAGTATAATAATCCATTCTTTTACTTGAGCATATCGAATATAATACTTGGAATCCTTGATAGTGAAACTTGCTTTTCAACTGATCCTAACTCAAAAGCTACTTTCGGCATTCCATACACTACTGAAGATTCTTCATCTTGTCCAATAGTTCTTGCCCCAGCTCTTCTCATTGCCATTAGACCTACTGCTCCATCATGCCCCATACCAGTGAGAATAACTCCTATGGCATTTCTTCCTGCTATCTTAGCCACAGATTCAAAAAGCACATCTACAGCTGGACAATGTCCATTTACTTTGTTCCCTTGTAAAGTTTCTACAATATATTTATCACCTAACTTCTTAATCTTCATATGTTTATCACCTGGTGCTATTAAGACTTTTCCTGATTCGATAATATCACCTGTTTGTGCTTCTTTAACATTAAATTGTGTTTGTAAATTAAGTCTATCAGCAAACATTTTTGAAAATAATGGTGGTATATGTTGCACTATTACTATCCCTGGTACTGTTACAGGAAGCATTTTTATCAAACTATAAATTGCTTCCGTTCCACCTGTAGAAGCACCAATAGCAATTACTTTATTCTTAACACTATTTACACTCGGTTGTGCTATATTATTCTCATTTATTTTATTCCTCTGTACTGAATTTCCAGATACATTTGCATTTAATGCACCTTTAACTTTAATTATTAATTCTTTTATAAAATTTTCAAAACCATTAGGAGTCCTCGCATCAGGCTTACTTAAAAAATCCACTGCACCTGCATCCATTGCATCAAAGACCACATCACTTATAGAACTTACAACTATAATTGGAATTTTATATTGTGGTAGAAGCCTTTTTATAAATTCAACACCATTTAATTTAGGCATCTGAACATCACAAATCATAACGTCTGGATTTAACTCCAAAAGTTTATCTCTAGCATCATAAGGATCTACAGCCTTTCCAACTACCTCTATTCTCGAATCCATAGATATCCCTCTTGATATTGCTTCTCTAAATACCATACTATCATCAACTACTAATACTCTAATTGTTCTCATAAACGTCACCTTCTTAATTTATTAAAATCATAGTAAAATAAACTTATCAATGTTCAATTGTCAGTTTTCAATTTATTCATCAATTGAGCATTGAGAATTGAACATTGATAATTGCAATATATATAGTCTATTTTTTATGTTATTCTTTTCTATATACTGATGGCATTATATACTTAAAGCCCATACTTTGACCATTTAAAGACTCTGAATGTCCTATAAAGAGATATCCACCATGCTCTAAATTGTTATAAAATTTACCTATTAATTCATTTTTCGTATCATTGTCAAAGTAAATCATAACATTCCTACAAAAAATCACATGAAATTTTTTCCTAAAAGGAAATACATTATCCATTAAATTAAACTTTCTATATATAACCTCATTCTTTATTTTATCAAGAAATATAAAATTTTCTTCATCATACTTTTTTAAATACTCTCTCTTCCAATTCTCAGGCAATGGTAAAATTTGTTCTTTACAATATATTCCAATCTCTGCAAGCTTCAAAACTTTTTCTGATATATCTGTTGCTAATATTTTTTTATCCCACCATAACTTTTCTTTTTGGCAGAATTCATCTAATATCATGGCAAGTGTGTACGCTTCTTCACCTGATGAACACCCTGCACACCACATTCTCAAATCTCTATCTTTTATGGCACCAACCAAATATGGAAGTACCCTTTCTTTTAAATAGTCAAAATGATTTTTCTCACGCATAAAGTACGTATGGTTCGTCGTAATTTTATTAACTAGAGTACTAACTGCCTTTCCACTCTTATCAGAAATTATATATTGATAATACTGAGAAAAGTCTTCAAAATTAAGTTCTGTCAATACATTATGCAATCTTCCAATTACCAACATCTTTTTTTCTTCTTTAAGATTAATTCCATAATGATCTTTTATGTACTTAGCTAATTGACTAAATTCTTTTTCAGTAATTGTTATCATAACATCCCCTTCTCTCTGGTGTATTAAAACAATAACAAACCTTAATATTTCCCAAATTCGCTATCGCTAAGGATTATTCCTTTAGTATTTGATTTATTTTTATTATTTGTCATACCGTATGACTCTGATCTTTTTTTGTTATTTTTTATATTTCCTTTTTTATAGTTTCCATATGAAATTACATCCTTAGGTATTACATTAAAATTCGAATTATTATTTTTTAAATTAAACATTTGAACTTGTTCTTTTAGTACTTCTGCTTGACCTGCTAATTCTTCACTTGCAGCTGCACTTTCTTCTGCAGTAGCTGAATTACTTTGGACAACTTCAGATATTTGCATTATACCTAGAGATATTTGTGAAATTCCTGTGGCTTGTTCCTCTGAAGCTTTTGATATTTCACTAATTATGCTTGCAACTTCTCCAATATCTATCACAATATTATTAAGTGCATCTGCAGTTTGATTTGCAATTTTTGTTCCATCTCCAATCTTACTGATAGATGCTTCAATTATTTCCGTAGTTTCTTTAGCAGCATTTGCAGATCTTGCAGCTAAATTACGAACTTCTTCTGCTACTACCGCAAAGCCTTTACCCTATTGCCCTGCTCTAGCAGCTTCTACTGCTGCATTTAATGCAAGTATATTAGTTTGGAATGCAATTTCATCTATTACCTTAATAATTTTTGATATATTCTTAGAGCAAAATTTAATTTCATCCATTGCCTTAAGCATTAATCGCATTTCATCATTTCTTTTAGCTGCATTTATTTTTGTATCCCCAGCTATATTATTAGCTTTTTTTGCATTTTCTGCATTAATTTTTATTTGTGAAGATATTTCTTCAATGGACGCTGTTAGTTCCTCAACTGCACTTGCCTGTTCTGTAGCTCCATGTGATAATGCTATTGTTGAATCTGCCACCTGTTTAGATCCAACTGTAACTTGTTCTGCTGCAAATCCTATATTGCCTAAAACTTCATTTAATTTACTCGCCATATTCCTCATGGACTCAGAAAATATTCCTATTTCATCCTTTGACTCGTTAACAATTTTTACATCTAAATTTCCATTACTAATTTCATTAGTAACATCTATAAGTCTTAATATAGGATTACCTATCAAATTAGAGTTTAAAACTCCAAGAACTAAAGCTATAACAACAGCTACCACAATTACAATGAGCATTGTTATAACAGCATAATTTACTTCTGATGAATATGCCTTAGATTTTTCAATACCACCTGTTGTCTTTAATTTAAACAAATTGTCTATTGAATTATTAAGTTCATCTGCTGTATTCTGTGTTATATCTTCTCTTAACAAAGCAAGACCTTCATCTTCCTTATTTGAAAGAGATAATGTGATAATATCTTCTTTTATTTTATTTACATATTTGTTTCTATCATTACTTCCTTTGTCCAAAATAATATTTTCTAAATTTATACGCATTCTTTGATATGAAATAGAAACCTCTGCAATATCACTAATCGCTATTCCATAGTTCGTATATAATTCAGTATAGTTTTCATTTGTCTTATTTATTTTTGTAATTCCAATAAATCCAACTATACCAGCTATAAGGCACAATCAAAAAAATAACAAGTCCATCTGCTAGCCTATTTTCCATTATACTGCGTCGGCATATTGCACTAATAGGCTCGCTATGAGCACAATCCACCTCCTTGCCTAATGAAAAATAGGCATGGCATTTTGGACTTGTTATTTTCTTTCATGTGCCTAAATGCTATTGTTATAAAAGCTATCATTAATTTAGTTCGAATCTTTACATTATTTAACCATTTCATAATCTCTCTCCCCTCATATAATACCTTAGTACAAAAATAATAATTAAACTTAATATAAATTCATTAACTTATATTTTTGTAATTAGTCCTGCTATATCAATAATCAAACTTATATTCCCATCCCCTAAAAGTGTACATCCTGCTAAATCTTTCATATTTCTAAGATTTTTAATATAATCAGGAAGTGCTTTTACAACCACTTGCTGTTGTCCTAATAACTCATCTACTAAAATGCAAAACCCTTGATCATCTTGTTCAACCATTATAAGAACACCTTCTGAAAGACTAAGTACATTTGTATTTACTGAAAAATGTTCATTAAGTCTAAATATTGGATAAAACTGACCTCTAACCATAATCATTTCATTGTTATCAAGATCTTTTATGATATCACTTTCTTTTGCTCTAAAAAATTCCCTTACAGAACTTGTTGGAATAGTATATCTTGATCCTCCTACTCTTACATTTATTCCATCAATAATTGCAAGTGTTAGTGGTATTTTAATTGTAATGCTTGTTCCTATTCCCTCAGCACTATCTACAGTAACTACTCCACCTATCTTCTCAATATTTTTCATTACAACATCCATACCTACGCCTCTACCACTATACTCAGATACAGCATCTTTAGTAGAAAATCCAGGTAAAAATATCAAACTAAATATTTCTCTTTTTGTCATATCTTTTTCATTCTTTTTTATCAACCCATTTTTTCTTCCTTTTTCAAGGATCTTCTGCTCATTAAGCCCTTTACCATCATCTTTAACTATAATAAGTACATCGCTACCTGAATTCTTTGCCTCTAAAATAATATTTCCAATTTTCTCTTTTCCCTTATCAACCCTATCCATTGCAGTTTCAAGTCCATGATCAATGGAATTACGAACTAAATGCATCAAAGGGTCAGATATATGTTCAATTATATTTTTATCAACTTCTGTTTCTTCTCCAATTATTGTTAGTTTTACTTCCTTCTCCATTTTCTTACTCATATCTCTAACAATTCTATTCATTTTTTGAAATGTTGCAGAAAGTGGCACCATTCTTATTGACATTACCATGTCCTGCATCTCTGTTATAATTTTTTTAAGCTGCCTAGCTGATTTTTGAAAATTATCTAATTCAAGTCCTTCTAAATCTGGGTTTTGTGTAACCATTGATTCTGAAATAACTAATTCGCCAATAAGGTCCATAAGTTTATCTGCTTTAGATACACTTAAGCTTATAAATCCTTGTGATAAAGCTGCCTTTTCATTTTTCTTTTCTTGAACTACAGTTTTCTTTTCTATTTCTTTTGTTTGGAATTCTTTTTCTAGTTCAACTTCATCTATTATCTCTTTATTATCTATTAAATCTTCTCCGTCTTCTAATATGTTAAGTTCTAAACTTCTCAAAAAAACAGTTTCAGTTATGATTTCTTCAATTAGCTCCTTATCTGACTCTGAATAAAAACTTATTTTAAAACCATCTTTTCTAATTTCTTCACTAGCCTTTTCATCATCATTAATTACATCTTCTGGTATACTACTTATCACTTCTGCTACTTCTGCCAACTTATGTAGAATTCCAAAGCATCGTATATTTTCCATTCCGCAATCATCTTCAAAGTAAATAATAGCACTATATTTCTGTTTACTAGATTGACTACTACTTTTACTACTTAGAAAAAACTTTTGCGGTTTTATTTGACTAACTTCTACAGCTTCATCATTTCCAGAATCATCTTTAAGTTTATTTAAAAACTCCTTAATTTTATTAATTTTTTCTGAACAGTCACCGTCAGGTGTATTTCCTTCTTGAATTTTTGATACTTCATTTTTAATAAAATCAATTGAATCTAATACAATATCGCTTAAAATATTATTATCGACTTCATCTGGTTTCTTTTCTCTAAGATAATAAAATAAGTCTTCTACAGAATGTGAAATTTCTGCAATATTATTAAACATCATCATTGCTGATGATCCCTTAACTGTATGCATAATTCTAAATATCTCATTTATTGAATCGGTAAAACCGTTTTCCTTTTCCCCATCAATCACTAGTTGTTCCAATTGTTCTATAAGCTGAGTAGTTTCAAAAATATACATATCTAACATTGGCTCATTCATAATATTTTCTGACATTTAACTCCCCCCCATACTCCCAAATAAAAACAAAATCTACTTATATTTTCATATTAAATACTTTACCTTCATCTTTTAAGTACCCTAGGTCACTGATTTAAATGCAAATTGCACTACTTCTATCTTTTTATGCAAATTGCACAAAAGACCCAATCACAAGGATGATTAGGTCTTTTTATATGTACTAATTAACTTTTGTATCTTTTGTTGTTGAATCTGCAGATGGATACTGTCTTACAACAAAAATTTCTACTCTACGATTTTGCGCTCGACCTTGTTCTGTACTATTAGATGCTTTCGGCTTATATTCACCAAAAGCTTGAATTGATACTTTATCTTGACTAAGTCCATTTGCACCAACCATAAAATTCATTACCTTTATAGCACGCATTGAACTTAACTCCCAATTTGAAGGAAACTTTCCATTACTAATAGGAACATTATCAGTATGTCCTACAACTTTTATTTGATTATCAAGACCATGTAACATAGAGGACACTTTTGATAACAGTGGTGTGCCATCTTTTAATACATCTGCTTCTCCCGAATTAAAGAGCACAACATCTTGTATTGCAACTTCTAATCCATCTCCATTAAGTGCAACCTTTATTTTATCAGTATATCCCTCTTTACTAATTTCTTGTTCTAACATTTTCTTAATTTCAGTCATCTTATCCTGTTCAGTTTCCGCATCACTTTTGCCTGTTCCTTCTGTTGAACTGTCCATGGGAATTATAGAATTACCGTCCTTCTCCATGACACTTGTTTTTCCCGAAAAAATAATGCTAAATGATTTACTCATAGCGCTTAGTTTTGCTTTATCAGTTTGTCCCATAGCAAACATAACAATAAATAGTGCCAATAGAAGCGTTAACATGTCTGAATATGGGAGTAGCCATGCTTCATCCACATGCTCTTCATGATGTACTTTTTTCTTACTCATCACTATTCTCCTTTAATTTAGACTTCATTATTGTTTGCTTCGAATTTATCTCTTGCCTTTGGTTCTATCATTCCTAATAATTTTCTTTCTATACTCTTTGGATTATTCCCTGCTTGAATAGCTAAAATTCCTTCAAGCATAATATTCATATTAGCAATTTCTTCTAGAGATTTTCTTTTTAGTCTACTTGAAAATGGATGCCAAATTAAATATCCAGTAAAAATACCATAAACGGTTGCAACAAAGGCTGATTTTATACTTTCTCCAAGTTTGTCAATATCATTAAGATTTCCAAGTGCACCAATTAGTCCAATAACAGCTCCTAAAACTCCAAGTGTTGGAGCTGTACCGCCTGCTGTTGAAAACATTGAAGCACCCATCCGATGTCTCTCTTCCATACTTTCAATTTCTATTTCTAGAACTTCTTTTATAAGATCTGGCTCTAAACCATCGACCACCATTTCTAATCCTTTTTTCATAAATTTACTTTCTAATCCTTGTATTGTTCCTTCAAGTGATAATAATCCATTCTTTCTAGTTGACTGTGACATTTCCACAAGTTGTGATATAATTTCACCCGGATCTTGTTGACCCTTAGCACTAAAAAGAACGCCAAAAATCTTAGGAATCTTAAGAAACTCACTTTTGGGGTAAGCATTCAGTAAAGCTATTACAGTACCGCCAAGTATTACCATTATCGCTTCAACACTAAGAAGTACAGCAAGACTTGCTCCTTTCTCTAGCATGGCGGCAACTACAATTACCAACCCACCAATCAAACCCAAAACTAAAAATATGTCCATGTTTTTCCCCCCTAAATACTTAATTTCACTTTTAGATAAAAATCATTTAGTGTTAATTTAATTATCCTAATATGATCATTTATCTACTATACGCTAACCTATAATTATATGATAACATAATAAAAGTCTTTAGAAAACTACATTTTAGTATAACTTTCATCATAATTTAAACCTATATGATAATATATTCTATTTTATAAATTAAACATATTTCTTCTGAAAGTATAAAAATTACCTTTATGTTAAATAATAATCTTATATTATTTAACATAAAGGGGGGGCATTTAAATTGAATGAAGGATTAGTCGTTTTAGTACGTTCAATTATAGCATTTTTTTCTTTACTTATTTTTGCAAAAATTTTAGGAAAACAGCAAATAAGTCAATTATCATTTTTTGATTATGTCCTTGGCATAACAATTGGTTCTATTGCAGCCACTCTTACCACAGATTTATCTAGTAGAGCTTGGCCCCATTTTGTTGGCCTTTTAACCTGGGCTTTGTTAGGCTATATAATGGAAGTTATTACTCTAAAATGGAGATACGCTTCAAAATATATAGATGGCGAACCCACAATTATTATTATGAATGGTAAAATAATGGAAAATGCACTAAGAAAAATGAAGTACAAAGTATCTGATATTATGGGCTTATTAAGAAATAAAGATATTTTTGATTTGTCACAGGTAGATTTTGCAATTATAGAAACAAATGGCCAGTTATCCGTGCTAAAAAAACCAGAATATGAGCCTTTGACTCCTAAGGATATGAATATTCTTAAAGCACCAACAGGTATAAGCACAGAACTTATTTATGATGGAATACTCATAGATGAAAATTTAAGACAACTTAATAAAACTAAAAATTGGATTATGGATCAGCTAAAAATGCAAGAAATCAAGGATATTTCCGAAGTATTCCTTGCAACATTGACTCCTTCAGGTTCCTTGTATGTAGACAAATATAAGGATCGCATAAAAAAAATAACTGATATCGGTGATTATAAAGGACCATATTAAGGAGGAAAATTATTATGAGAAAATTTTTAGTGATAACTATCCCTATAGTAACATTAGTTTTTTTTATATGTATTATGCTTAGTGGTAGTTTTTTTAAGAAACCTTTAGGAAAAGATGATAACATTCCTGAATCGATACAATTGATTCTCCAGGATGTGGAATCAGAAAATTGGGAAGGTGCTCGTGATAAAACAGATAACTTATCAAATGCATGGAAAAAAATAGTTAAAAGAATTCAGTTTAGTTCCGAAAGAGATGAAATAAATGCATTTGATGCAAGTACAGCGCGTCTCCGTGGCGCTATAACAGCAAAAGATAAATCTGCTGCCTTTATAGAATTAAGTGAAGCCTATGAGCATTGGGATGGGTTAGGAAAATAAACATTATAATTCTTTACATTAGTCTTAGGCGAAATTAGTAAAATACTTCCATATCTATAAATATAAATTTAACTAGATATGGAAGTATAATAATTACTTATTATATTGAGGCTCTTCTTGTTTCACAAATTCAAATCTTGATTGAAGTGTTTGTGCTACATTTTCCATTGTACCTGAAAGTTGATTAAACATTTGTTTTGCTTCTTGATTATCTGTATCTAAAGAGAATGTCTTCATATCTGAAGCTAATCCTTTAGCACTAGCTAATGCTGTTTCAAGTTTTGTTCCTGTTGGCATAAAAATTCCTTCTTTCTATTTTTTATTGCAACTATATTTTACTCATAACTAGTTTAAATATTCATTCTATTTATAATGCAATATATTCCTTTTTAAGACTAATTCATATCTATTAAATCTTGATGCCCTTATCCTTAATTTGTGAGATAGAGTACAATATAACGAAAAAACCTCTTAGATTACTCCAAGAGGTTTTTTCGTATATTTCTAAATTAAAATTATAGTTCTTCACCATTAGTCTTAATTACATTTTGATACCAATAGAAGCTATCTTTCTTGTAACGATCCATTGATGCTCCTTCTTCTTCTTCACGATCTACATATATAAACCCATATCTCTTTTGATATCCATTTAACCAGCTTAATAGATCTGTTATTGACCATGTGCAGTATGCGATCACTTCACATCCCTCATTAACAGCTTCCTTTAATTCTTCTACATGAGCCTTTAGGTATGCTATACGATAATCATCATGAATTTTATTATCTTCAGTCTTTTTATCAAATGCTCCTAACCCATTTTCTGAAATAACTATTGGTAAATCATATCTACTTGTGATAGTTCTGCAACACATTCTTATCCCCATAGGGTCTATAGTCCAATCCCAATCTGTAGTTTTCAAATATGGATTTGGTGGATTCTTGTATAATCCAGGTGTTCCACTAACTTGTGCTGTACCCTTTTTACCTGTAGTATTCATTTCAGCCATTCCAACACCATCTATTGGATTGTACTCAACAACTGCTGTTTGATAATAGTTTACTCCCATAAAGTCAACTTGCGCAGCTGCCTTCATAAGTTCAGCATCTCCACCTTCAAACTCTGGTGCAACTCCTTGTGATTCTAAATACTTAAATGCCGCTTTTGGATAACGTCCATATGCATAAACATCCATCCACCAAAATGATTGTAAATCATCATAATCTGCCTTTGCCATATTGTTTATTGGAGAACAATCAATTGGATAAGATGGTCCAAAGGCAAAACTTGCGCCTATTTTACCATTTGGAACTATTTTTCTAAATGCAAGAACTGCCTTAGCATGAGCTATGTTTGCATGATGATTTACTTGATAGAACATCTTTGTATCATTCTTCTTACCTGGTGGGTGTGTTGCCATCATCCATCCGTGGGCTGTAAATATATTTTGTTCATTTAATGTTATCCAATACTTAACTTTACTTTTATAGCGTTCAAATAAAGTTATTGCATAATTCTCATAATCATCAATTATATTTCTGCTTTCCCATCCGCTATACTCTTCTTGCAAAGCTTGTGGCAAATCCCAGTGATATATTGTAACCATTGGTTCAATTCCATACTTTAGACATTCATCTATTACATCATCATAAAATTTTAGCCCTTTTTCGTTAACTTCACCTTTACCTTTTGGGTAAATTCTTGACCAAGAAATTGAAAATCTATAAGTCTTTAATCCCATTTCTGCCATCAAAGCAATATCTTCTTTAAATCGATGATAGTGATCTACTGCTACATCACCTGTTGTAGCTTTAAATGTCTTTCCAGGAATTCTCACGAATTCATCCCAGTTACTTCTTCCTTTTCCTTCTTCTTCAGCTGCACCTTCTACTTGATATGCTGCTGATGCACTTCCCCATAGAAAATCTTCTTGAAATCCATGCTTTTCCTTAAAATACATTTTTCATCCTCCTAATAGTGCTTTATTATTCTATCTTTGAGTCGATAATTCCCTTAAATTAACATCCAAAAAAATGATTCTTAGGCACTAGAAATAAAATAGACTAGCATACTGATGACTTGCTATTTTTTGATAGTGTCTTAATATTAGAAAAACTTCTTAAGTCTAGATTAACATAAAAGTATAAATATTGTCTATAACATTTATACTTTTATGTTATGTCTTTATTGATTTTAATAAATGCTATATCATTATATATATTACATTTTAAACTTTACATTGATCATGATTAATTTTATAATTTTGCAAAAGGATATTTAATAGCAGCCACTAATTCTTTAACGAAGTTATTAAAACTATAATTCTTCATGCCACAAATAACATAATGCATAAATATACCTTTACGACCTCTCACTTCAACTCCCATTGCCACACCTACACTAGTTATATACATTGGTATTATCCAACCTAAATCAATAGGATTAAAATTCTTCTTTTCTTCACCATTTATGACAGCTACTATATTTTTTGCTGCATGCTTTCCAGACATTTCAGAAAAAGTTACAGCTCTTCTTAATATATTTCCCTTAATATCTTTTATTGCTGCAGCATCACCTGCAATATAAACCTCTGGATAATTCGAAAGATTTAGGTACTCATTAACTAGAATTCTTCCATCTGGTAATGCTTCATAATTTCCAATAGGTTTTAAAGGAGCCTTAACACCACTACACCAACAAAAGAAAGCATCCTTAATAGTTTCACCATTTTTAAAAGTTACATTTTGACCATCAAAACTTTTAACTTGGTTTTCTGTATATATTTTAAAACTCATTTTATCCAATTTATCAACTACATGTTTTGCAGATTTTTCTGAAAGCATTGGTAACACTGTTTTTGTTAAATCCACCATAACAACATTTATTTTCTTTCCATTTTTCTTAGATAAGTCATATAAGTTACAAGCGAGTTCTATTCCTGTAAAACCAGCTCCTGAAATAACTAAATTAATTTCAGTTTTATCCTCCATATGTTTTAAAAAATTCTCTCTAACTTTTTGAGCTGTATCTATAGAATCCAATACATTTACCTTGTTTAAATTATCATTAAATCCAAAAAAATTAGTTGTAGAACCTGCTCCCAATACTAAATAATCATAATTGTACTCATTATTTTTAGTAATTATTTTTCTTTCATCAAAATTAACTTCCGTTACCTCTTCTCTTAAAAAGTTAACACCTTTAGGAATTAGCGTTTTAATATTCTCTGTTATATCTTCTTTTCTTAATCTTCCACTTACTATTTCAGGTAAGTTAGGCAACATAGTAGTATAATCCTTTTTATCTATTAAATAAATCTCATGATTATTTGATAAACCCTTTTCTAATTCCTTAGCTGCCTTTATACCTGCAAATCCGCCTCCAATAACAAAAATATTCATATTTAACCATCCTCTCATCTTAGTTAAAGCACACATAACAACTAAATATGCCTTAAATTTTCAAATACTTATTTTGCAAATTCCAAAACTCATAGTATTTACCCTTTTTATTTATTAATTCTTTATGAGTTCCTCTTTCCAAGACTTCACCTTTGTCTAATACCATAATTTCGTCTAACTTGTCCATATCTACTAATCGATGCGTTACCCATATGCAACTTTTATCTTGAATTCTCTTATGAATTGCTTTTACTATATTACTTTCAAGATCTATATCAAGACTTGAAGTCGGTTCATCTAACAATACTAGTTTACTTTGTTTCAATAATGCTCTCACAAGCATAAGTCTTTGCTTCTCCCCACCAGATATATCGTAACCAAATTGACCTAATAAAGAATCTAATCCCTCTGACTTATCTTTAACTAGATTAATTATTTTAAACTCATCAAGAAAATTAAAAATTTCACTTTCACTAATTTCTGTATTTGCCATTAATAAATTTTCCCTTATAGTAGTGTTAAAAACATATGAGTTTTGTTCAATCGCTGTAAAAAAATTTC
>Ga0302173_10000352_pt1 | contig 25043 bp, 17 predicted proteins | sample I_Fen_N3_1_FD_198785 | JGI IMG/M metagenome (GOLD analysis project Ga0302173, IMG submission 198785) | Peat permafrost microbial communities from Stordalen Mire near Abisko, Sweden - I_Fen_N3_1 | ecosystem: Environmental > Terrestrial > Soil > Wetlands > Permafrost | place: Sweden: Abisko... | reverse complement strand
ATTATAATAAGTGAACTCTAACATGTTAATCATCTCCTTATTATATTTTTGTTTTCTTAATTTAATTATAATTCGGATGATTAACTTTTGTTAGAGTTTTTTATGATTTAACTAGCACAACGCGTTAAGTTATTAAAAATTAGGAGGGAATTATTATGGCAGATGTTGGGGAAGTTAATTCAGGAGCTCAAGGAGCTCAAGGAGCTCAAGGAACTCAAGGAACTCAAGGAACTCAAGGCGCTGCGGTCACTGGAGACAGTGCAACTAAAGAAAGCAATATAGGAAGCAGATCAACAGCTTTTACCATGGATATGACATTGCTTAAAAAAGTTGTTACTGCTACATATGATGTGAGTACTAGTCTTACCCCTAATAATCAGAACCCGACAACGAAAACTGTAACTACAAAAGCACTTGTAATGCCAGAATCAATAAAATCAGGTTCTCAAACTGATGGCTTTACAATTAGTGAGTTTGTTAATGAAGTAAATAGCATAGCAGGTAATTTAAACGGAGTTGACCAAAATGAGATTCAAGACAAAATAAGCAATGCAGGTAATATTACAGATAGCAGCATTCTTGAAGGTATTTCTATTGTACTTAAAGAAATATTTTTTTATTATGAAAGTACTAAAATATATGATATCACTCCGTCAAATAATAATGGCACTCTTAAAGCTGGGGGCACATCCTCTTTTGAATATGCATTTGATATTGAAATTAAAAACAAAGATTTCATGAAAAATGATATTTTTACCATTAATTCTCTTTCTTTTGCTATTTGGAATACGAAGCGTACAAATATTATTAAGAAAATGAATCTTTTTCAAATTAATGATATTTTGGACAATCAAAATACAAAATTATAAAATTTTACATTCACTTACAAAATTAATTTTTTAATCATAGTCAAGTGGATGAAAATGGTAATAATGATGAAGCTTAATACTATTAATTAACTTATAAAATTATAGAATTTTACTATTATTTACGAAATTCAGTATCGGGGTGATGGCTTGTTGGAATCAAATGACAATATAACCAGCTTAAATTTTGCAATGCATGGTCAAGTAACTATTGAAAGTGCCACTTTTAGAGCTTATTACATACATATAGCTGATGAATCGAGTAAAGATGAAAATTATGGTAAGCACTTAATAAAATGTGAATGGATAAATTCAGACAATAACAAATTTAAACTTTCATCAATTGCAAAGCATTTTGGGATATCAACACCTGATTTTATTAATGACATAATTCTTACGAGCCTCTCTTTTTCTTACTATACTGACAGTGATTGTGTGGAGTTTGGAATTGGGACAAACTATGGAAGTATGGATATAATTAGTGAAAAGAATAATGGACAGCGTAATTGTATATTAAATTTTAAGGAGTTTTCTTTTAAGTTTTCGAATCTTCCTATTATCGGTAATCTTGTGCAAGGAGAGGATTGTTTTTGCCTAAATAAATTTATATACAATCCTCCTAATGAAAAAGACCAAAACTCATTTAATTTAGATTTTGAATTGAGGATTGATGGTAAAGATTTCGAATTTGGTAATGAAGCTCAAAAATCATCGGACAACAATGGAACTTTGGCAGCTAGCGATGATAAAATCTGTTCTGGTGAAGATTCTCAGAATTTGTGTGGAGACGATAAAACTGGAGTAAAGTGGATTGATGTCAACAAATCCTTCAAGGTGATTCGTATTAACAAAATAGGGGCAGCCTTTGACGGTAAAAATATAATTGTTTATCTTAATGCTGGTTTTTCTATAATGGAACTGCAGATTGATTTTTACGGGCTCTATTTTTCAGTTGCTCTTGGTTCAAATGAAAAAAAATTTGACTTTGGATTGAAGGGACTTGATGTAAGCTTTAATAGAGATCCTATAGCTATTTCTGGCGGTTTATATCATATTATTGATAAGGATCATCCCGATTTGTATAACGGTGAGCTTATGTTTAAATTTAGGAAGTATGGTTTTAATGCTCTTGGTTCCTATTGTGACAACAATGGAAATCCGAGCTTTTTTCTATATCTCATGTTATCAGTGCCTTTAGGAGGGCCGCCTTTTTTCTTTATAGAGGGGCTTGCACTAGGAATGGGGGTGAATAGAGGAGTACATCTTCCAGATGTAAAATCTGTGAACAAGTTTCCATTTGTTGCAGCTGCAATGGGTAGTAATGAGAACAGCAGTCTTAATCCTAAAAGCGAAATTAGTGATGTTTTGACCGAATTAAGTGACTGGATTTACATTTCTAATGGAGAATTTTTCCTGACTGGAGGAATTAAATTTAACACATTCGGACTTCTAAATAGTTTTGCACTTATTACAGTTGAATTTGGAAATAAACTGTGCTTTAGTTTGCTAGGAATGTCAGAAGCGTCTATACCTCCAAATATTGATGCGGGAAAAAGTCCTATTGCTTATGCACAACTTGCACTAAAAGCAGTAATCGATCCTTCAGAAGGGTTAATGGAGATAATTGGATCTCTAACTGATGAGTCATATATTCTAGATAAAAATTGTAAAGTGACTGGTGGGTTTGCTTTCTGCTCTTGGTTTTCAGGAGAACGTAAAGGAGATTTTTTTGTATCTATTGGTGGTTGTCATAATACTAATTTTACGAACAAGGATGCTGATGGTAATTCTCTTTATCCTGAACTCGATAAAGTAGGGATTAATTGGGCAATAACCGATAATTTAAAGTTTACTGCTAATGCATATTTTGCTATTACTCCTGCATGTATTATGGCTGGTTCAGAGTTATCCCTTACTTATGAAGCAGGTAATCTAAAAGCGTGGCTTAATGCCAATGCAGATTTTTTTCTTAAATGGAAGCCTTTCTTTTATGAAGCAGATATATCTATAAGCATAGGGGTCTCATATACTTTAAATGTTTGGTTTATACATAAAACATTCACTGTTGAGCTGGGTGCATCAATGAAACTTTGGGGACCTGATTTTTCGGGAAATATACAAATCAATTGGTCTATTATATCATTTAATATATCATTTGGAGAGTCGTACTGTAACACTGCTCCTATTAATTGGAATGATTTTTCCAATAGTTTTCTTCCAAAAAATAATATAAACAGTATTAATATTTCGGAAGGATTGCTAAAAATCAAAAAAAATGGCGAGGACAATCATTACTATGTAAGTGCAGATACCTTTAAAATAACAACAAATTCAGTTATGCCTTGCTCAGAACTTACACTTATGGGAAGAGAAAAACTGTTATCTGTACCATTAGAAAATGCTAGTGAGACGCTAGGAATTATTCCTATGGGAATAAAGGATTATACCTCCACAATTACTGTAAAACTTACATTTGAAAATGGATCTGTTGACTTCGATAAATTTGATTATACAGCTGAATATGGAAATTTTGCACCAGCACTATGGAAAAGTGATGACCCAGGAATAAATGATGTAAAATCCATAAGTGCACCTATGGGCATAAGTCTTAAGATAGACCAGTCTAAAATAATGGCAACAAATATTCTTCCAAATCAACAGGTGAAAGATTCCAATGAACAGAAAGATTTCTATGAAATGGAAAACATTCTTGAGGATGAACCAATTAGTAAGTCCTTTAGTTGGAGTGATCAAAGTCTTCCGGAAAAGAAATATTATGCTAAATGTGAAAATGATAATATTATGAACAATATATCAGACTCTATAAAGGAGAATGAGGGACGGAACAGTATTGTTAGTTTGCTTTCTGATAAATTTGGGCTTAATTCCAAATTGAATTTTAAAGAAATTGGAGAGCATCCAGGGGATTATTTAATGGCATATCCAATGTTTAAGACTACTGGAGGACAATATGATATAGAGGAGGCCACAAAATGAATGAACAAGGCTTGAAATTTGCACAAAACGTCTTGCCACCTTTAGAATCAGGAAGATATCATATAGAAGTATTACAGCAAACTAATATTAAAGAATGCAACATAGAAAGTAACAGTTTAGACTTTTGTGTAAAAACAGATAGGGTTTCTATGAATCCAGGGGAGGTTTATTCGGTATATCCTCCAAAGGACAGCAGTGGTGATTTTGGAAATTGCCTGCCCAATATTGTTTTTCATCGACGCACTTTTCCTTGGGAGTGTGTTGTTAGAGATGAAGGAACGCCATGGATAGCATTGCTTGTTATTTCAGAAGATGAAAATGCTAAACTTGCCACAATGAAATTTAGAGAAAGTCTTCATCAAGATTATGGAACTCTAATTCCAAATTTTAAAGATAGAGAAGATGTTGACGATGATCAGATATGCCAAACTGTTACCATTCCATATAGTCTTTTTTTGGATATTCTTCCATACGGCGATGATTTGCCATATTTGGCACATGCTAAAGAAGTCAATCTAGATAATAAGGTTACTGATAATGAGGTAAAAGGAGAGTGGTTTTCATGCGTAATTGCAAATCGTTATCCAGGCTATCCATTAGCATCTGAACCAGCTGATGCTGAAATACAACATACTGTATATCTAGTTTCATTGGAAGGTTTTGAGGACTATATTTACAATACTGAACGACGCAAAGAGGATGAAAGAAGATTTAAAGATGTGGTCATGTATTGTCTGTATAGTTGGAGTTTTAAAGTAAAAATTAATAATGGTTTTGATTTCCAAAGTCTTGCACAAAGCATTAAACCAGGTACTTTACAGGTGAGTGATAATGTTAGTGATGAATCAGTGAATGAGCTTCTTAAGCTAGGCTACGTTCCTATTAATCACTATTTTCGCGAAGGGAGTAACTCTATTTCGTGGTATCATTCTCCATTTGTTCCACAAAAGCCACAGTGGAACTATAAGGTAAAGACAAGTTTTCTATCTGATGAGCTTCTAGAGTATGATCCACAGAATGGAATGTTTAATATAAGCTACTCTGCAGCGTGGCAGTTAGGCCGGCTTTTAGCATTGAAGGATAAGGATTTTTCTCGCAAGCTTTTGGCATGGCGGCTTTCCCAAAAATCAAAGGCAATTCATAATCAGACGAACCAAATTCTTACTGAAAAATTATCGCAAATAGAAACTCTCACAAGTGAAAGGAATACTGATGAAAATTCATTAGACAATACTGCTAAGATGTGCAAAAACACGTGGAATGATGGAGTAAAGAAAATGCTGGACACCTGTGGTAAAACAGATAATTTTAATAAAACTGTAACAATAAAAAATAGTACCCTAGATTCAAAATTACTTACACAAGAAAAGATTTTATCGCTTTTAGATGATGCTATAAAGGAGTGATGGTAACTATATGGCTAATAGCTGGATGCCACAGAAATATAATTTTGATAACTTTTTTAAGTTTTCTACAATAAATAATAGTGATACCTCATCTAGTGAAAATTCAAGCAATATACCAATGTTAAACGATGAGAATAATAATGAGGTCTCATCTGGTAAAAATTCAAGCAATAAATCAATGTTATGCAATGAGAATAAAAATGAGGTTTTATCTTGTGAAAATTTAATTAATATGTCAATGTTATACAACAAGAATAATGATGATGATGCCTCACCTAGTGAAAATTCAAGTAATAAATCAATGGTATGCAATGAGAATAATAATGATGTCTCATCCTGCGAAAATTCAAGTGATACATCAGAGTTATGCAGTGAGAATAATGAGGTCTCATCTAGTAAAAATTCAAGCAATATACCAATGTTAAATAATGAGAATAATGTAGCATTTAGTGAAAAACTAAGTGATTTATCACTGTTATACGATGTACCCTTTTCTTATCTCGTTCCATCAGAAAATATGTTAAAGCTGAATGAGATACGTTTTTTCTATTTGGATTCTAACTGGATAAGAACGCTTATTGATGGTGCAAGCAGTATTGGAAGAAATGCTTCTATTGATTACTCTAACGACATTGAATTTCTTGATGAGATATATAATCAGGCAATATCTCGAAATGTAAATGTTCGTCGACAACTTCAATGTAAAATAGGGATGGAAGAATGTAATATTGATTTACCATGTACAGGTTTCTTGCTTCGTTCGCAATTGGTAGGAGGTTGGCGTGGAATGGAATTCATTGCTTACAGCGATACTGAAGGGTATAATCCGTTGAAGGTACTGAGACTTGAAGCTCTTTCATCTGAAATACTTATTGGAATTTATAGTGGTGAAATAGCTAGACTTGATATAAAAGAGCCTCCAGAAGGTTTTCATTATGGTTTTGATAATAATAATGGCAAGTTAGAAAAGAGCTTGAGAAGTCTTGATGATGGTCAAATTATAAAACGTGTCCATGATCAAAGTATCAAAGATGCTGATGGTAAAAGTATTAAAGATGCAAGTGATCAAATTATTAAAGATGGTAGTGCTCAAAGCATTAAAGATGTTAATAATCAAATTATTAAAGATGCTAATAACCAAAATATCACAGGTGATTATAATGAGGAAACAATTATTTCTTTAAAGGAAAGAGGAAATCGTGTTATTGATTTTTCAGATGCTGCCAACAAAATAAAGCAGGAACTTTTTCCGGATTCGGAAGAAAAGCCAAACTCAGCACATATTGCTTTAGAAATGATTCAAGAGCATTATATGTTAAATATACAACAAAAATAATTTGAAATGGCTTTTATATTTAGAAATTAGACATCTCTGTATTTCTAGAAATGAAAATTAAATGGGAACAAGATGTTCCAAAAAGATAAAACTATCTTAATGGAGGTTATAACTAATGGCTACAGAACCGCTTTTGATCCCAATATCAATGAAAGCGATGCTTGTGGGTGAACCACAGGATCAGTTTGCTGACATATCATATAATTACTCTAGTTTAAATAGTTATCCTTTAGGAGATATGATTGAACCAAAATTAACGGGTAAAAATTCAAATATGGATAGAGGGATTCATATTCATTGGATTTTACCTGATGCTATGAAACACGGCAGTGTGGGAAATCAAAAGGAGGATCATGTCAGTTATCCTGCTGTACCTAACCGATGGTATATTACTAGATTATGGACAAAATTATATGATTCTAATGATGAAGTGTATTCTCTAAGTTGGATTGTTGAATCTGATGCACTGCAAAAAGAAAGTAATGAAAGTATTGGTAATTTTAACAGCCCTCAGGTCCCGTTTATTAATGATTTTAGTCAACAATATCGTTATTTGGGCAGAAGTTATTTAATTAATGAACCTAGTATTAAAGATGCTAATGATCAAAATATCAGAGATGCTTATGGTCAAAGTATAAGAGATGATAGTAAGCAAAATGTACCTTGTACAGAATTTCTTGAATTGCCACTCACTGCAATACTGCCAGGACTTCCAGCATTTGCAGCATACTATCCTGATTGCCGTAACGTATTTGGTTTTCATGATAATATGTGTGATAAAAATGGAGAAGAGTTGGGAAAAGTCAGTGTTACTTATGTTGTATGTGGTTGGTACTCAGATAATACTCACGATATTCTTAATGGAATTACTAATGCAGATGAATGTAAAAATAAGTTTAAGTGGAGTGTACCTGAAAATTTTAATTTTCCAGCTCAATCTATCTGTCATAGTATGATTAGTGGCATTAAATGGGATAGTAAGAATTCTGAATATGAATCCAATATTCCTAATAATGATATAAGTTTTGCAGTAGGAAATACAACAGCAGAAGCACTTGCAACACTTACTGAGTCTAAAACGGAGTATAAAGATGGTGCTACTGAAAATGTTATGGAACGAATGCTTAACTTCTTTTATAGTAGTGGTGAAATTCTTTTAAAGGACAAAAACAGTTTAATTAAGAGTGAAAACAAAATTCATGAGCATAGATTTGGCAAGAAGCATTCTTTTACACAGCTTGTTTTAAAAAAAAGTGATGGGAAACAGAATAGTACAGTAGAAGAACCACCAAATGAAAAACTAAGGCAAATTAATAATTATTATGCGGATATTTTTAAGAGAAAAGCAGAGTTTAAAAACCTTCAAGAACAGGTATACGACTGCTGGTATAAATATCTTTATGTAGCAGAACGTACAAATATTAATGAAATTAATCAAAACGAAGAATATCTAAGAAATTATATTGATCAAATTGAAAAACTTGGAAATGATATCAATGTAAAGATTAGTCAAATTAATTCTTTAGAGGAGGAGAAATTAAAGCTTCTAAAAGATTTAAAAAATCTCGTTGATTACACGATTGTGGAGCAAAGTGGACAACATTTTTGGATTCCTAATGAACCTGTATTGCTGTTAAGCGGAGTAAAGAGTGACAGTAAGCATTCTGGAGAAGACACACTCTTCTGCAGAAATAAGTCACAGACTATTAGTTCACTTACAATTGATAAGCTTGATGGGGTATTTAATACTCCACAAAAAATAAATTTTTATGATATTCTTTCTGACGATATTAATTTTACAGGTGATATTCCAGATGTAGTGAATAATATTGTGAATGAATCACTAATTATAAGTACTGATTTTGCCTTAAATATTGCTAGAAAAATGCTGGATTTAAACAACTGTAGAACAGAAAAAAATCAGGAAACTCTTGTAGCAATTATTAAAAAGCTTCAGTGTGCTCAAGCAATCAGTGAACTTATACATTCTTTTGGACGTAGCAAATTAAGTGAAGCTTCAGGCTTTAATGGAATTTACCCAGAACAAACAGCAGTATGTCAATGGAGTAAACCATGGTCACCGTTATTTGTCAGATGGTCTGTAAATTATTATCCTGACCCTGCTGTTTTAGATGATGAGCCATCATTGAGAAATTGGGAAATGGAAGAAACATCACAGGATTATTACTTAAATGGAGAAATTTCAACTGACAACCTAGTTACAATTCAAGGGCAAAGTATACTTGCACCTAATGGTGCAATGGCAACAGCAAGCTGTTGTATTCGTCATTTGGGAGATGCTGACCTTGCCAATGAAGCGTTGAATATGGATGTGCTTTCACAGGTGCTTAGTGGAATGAATGGCAAATTCATAATGGAGAAAACTGATATGATACTTCCTGTCGATAAGGTTAATTATAGTAAGATAAAGGTTGGAGATACAACATTTCCTGTTGATAAAATATCGTCTCTATTGAAAGGATATATACCTAGCAGTCCATTTTTTGATGAATTTTTTTCTCCAATTCGTGCAGGCTTTATGAATATTGAGGAAGTAGATATTATAGATTCTTTTGGACAACTTAAAACAATAAATAATATTGATGTAGTAGTAGCTGAAAGTATGCGAAATAATATGCCTTTAAAACAGAAAAATATTTTTCTTGCTCCAAGACTTATTCAACCTTCAAGGTTGAATTTTTGTTGGCTAAGCCAAGAGTCTAATTTGCCACAATATGAAAACAGTGCTGAATCACCAATATGTGGGTGGCTGCTGCCAAATCATATGGATTGCTCTATAATGGTATATGACTCAGATGGAAATCTACTTGGCAGTTTGCAAAGAGTGGAGCTAGATAAGCCCGTTGTATGGAAAAGTACTCCTGAAAATGGAGGAGGGACAGAAATGCTTCCAAAAGATATGAACCCTACACTTTATAAAATTATATCAGCAATTCTGGATGTAAGCGATAATGAAAATATAGATATACTTACGCCTATACTTGAAGTAATTAATGAATCACTCTGGAGTATAAATCCCAATGCAGCAAATCAATATAACTCATTAGGATCGTACGTAGGACGTCCGTTGATAGTTGTCAATTCATGTATAAATCTGGAACAAAAGTATATACAAAAAAGCTTCAAACATCTTGAAATAAACAGTAACACCGATAATTGTACAGTTAATAGCAAGATAGACGTAACAAAGGCAAAGTTTGATATACAAGTAGGCGCAAGGGTAAATCATGGCGATGGAGTTATAGGATTTTTCAAGGACTTTGATTATAGCATCATGCATATTAATGCTGATGAACCTCAATCAAAGCATGAATATTTTAATGCTGATAATACAGTAACTCTTACACTAGGGGATGAATTGCCTACAAATCTGACAATTATTATGGATTTTGCTGCATCAATAGATTTTATTAGTGGAATTCTTCCAACAAAAACAGTAAAGCCAAATGAACATGCTATCAGTGAAGCTTTGAATAAACTTTATTTTACGATATTTTCTGCACCAGTACTTGGAGATATTAATGAGTTTGCTATACCTTGTCCAAAACTTGATGGAAGAGAGTGGAGATGGCTTCATTTCAGTGATTCAAATTTTAAAGATGAGCAAATCTCAAGTGCCAGTCAGCAAGCATATTTTCCCAATAATGGCTTATGTGCAGAGGAGGGATGGCTTAAACTTAAACTTAATGAAGTCAAAAGTAATAATAAGTAAATATTATGAAATATACATAAATTTAGTATATTTCAAATTGATTAAATTGGAGGAATGAAAAATGTCAAAAATAATTTATGGATCCGTAAATTCAAATGCTACAATAGAAAGTGGGATTGGATTTAAGGTTGAAAGATCAGATGGTGATGGAATATATAAAATCACATTTGATAACCCATTTACCAAAAGACCTACTGTTGTGGCAACACAATGCTTTTCTAACACAGACTCTTCTGATAGCTGGGATAATATTTCATCCAATGGAGGGGATACTCGTGATAATGTTGTTGTTATAGCAGTGAAAGAGGATTCATGCAAATTAAAAACTGGTGACAGTAGTGGCACGGCATGTGATCGGAAGTTTGGATTTATTGCAATAGGAGAATAACATAATCAAATGATTTAGAGTTAAAATAGAAACATTTAGGCACATAAAAAAATAACAAGTCAAAAATGTCATGCACATTTTTGACTTGTTATTTTTTTATGTGCCTTACAGAATTGCTACATATCACCTATGTATTTACAGTATAATCTCTATGTAAGAACATAGCAGATTCTTTTGTCCTTAGTATATATGTCAGGTAAGAGGAAAAACCTCAGAAAAATTGCTTCTAAGGTTTAACTACTAGGTTACATTTTGAACATTACCTTCATGTTCTTAAATTAGATTATACATTTCCTGTATAATCTGAATTTAAAAACATGGCAGCTTCTTTTGTTCTTCTCCTATAAAGTCCTTCTATTCTATGTCCATCACCATTGCTCCATGCTTGGAAGTTAGCAGTGATTGTAGATGAATCTCTTATACCATCAATTACATTTTTATATAAGGTTGAACCCATTAAAGCTCCAGTTCCACAATTATACGCAAAACTTATAAGTGCATCAAATTCATTTTGTGTTAGTGTTGCACCTCTATCAGCTAAGTCAGCTTTTACTACATTAGCATATTGGCTATTAATTAAGTTTTTTAACATTTCACTTGCTTCTGGTTCTGTGACACTTGTTAACCCTTGTATTTCATCTCCAGTCATTCCGTATCCAAGAGTTAAAACTCCAACACAATCAAAATATGGTTCTGAATAGAATCCTTCCCATGATTTAATAAAATCAATGCAAGCATCTGAAACTAAGGAATAATCTACCATAGAACCATCAGAGTTAAAGGAATAGCTTTTATTGTTTATTACTTTTGTGCAATTTACAGCCATAGCGCCTTTGTATTCACCTTGGTTTGAATCTGTTGCTTCATACAAGTAATACCATTTGTTATTGTTGCTGTCTTGAAACCATCCTGTTAACATTTGTCCTTGCTCATTTAAGCGGTACCATCTGTCATTATCTTTAATCCAGCCTGTAGCCATTGCACCGTTAGAATTTAAGTAATACCAAAAATCCCCAACTTTTTGCCAGCTAGTTAATAAAACATCATCATCGCCTACTAAACACCATTGCCATTTAGCCATTTATATCACCTCTTTCTAGTTTGGAACAGATGCACTTATTGCGTTTACTCTTGCACCAACTGACTGCTTATTATCTGGATTATCTACTTTTGTATTAGAACTGGCATTTATATTGCTAGTATTTAAATTAGGACTAGAAGCTATATTTTTATTATTTGGTTGTGCATTATCATTAGTAGATATACTCTTATCATCTGGTTTTACATTAGAAATAGTAGTTATATCGTTGCTGTTTATTGTTTCAGAATCTGAAGTGGCATCTGTAGCAGTTGCTGATTGTGAGTTTTCAATATTTTTATATTTATTTACTTCACCTGCAACGGTTTGTCTTAAATAATCTAAATTAGATTGTGTTAAGCCAGGGATCCTATTACGCAATAATTTATCAAATTCGTCTGCTTTAGAATCTAATACGGATGTGCAATTTTCAGTGATTCTAAATTTCTCTTCAATTGCATGCCATACTTCTTTAGCAGTATTTACTTCTGCTTCATGTCCACTAGATGCTATTTTTAATTCAACCTCTTTTTTCTTTGAAACTAATAATTCTATTACCGCATCCCCTATCTTTTTAATTATTACTACTAAGATAGATACTACTGCAGTAGTTAGAATTGGCGCAAATTGACTAATTAATAATTCGTTCATTTTTACATCTCACCTCTAACTTTCATATTATATATTTACACTATTTGTGTTTATTTTTAAATATTCTACATATAGTTAATATTATCCTGCAAATTTTGAAAAAATTTTTCTTAAAACAATTAGCATGGATGTAGTTTATAGAAACAAAAAATAGACCAAGTTAATATGTTAGTGTTTTTATGATATGAATTTAAGTGTCATTAATCTAGAAATAGACTCGAATAATAATTAATATACTATAAATTAACAGAAAAATATGTTAAAATATTCTAAGAAATAATTTATATTTTTTACATAATAAATCAAAGTAGAAATGGAGAATGAAGATGAGTAAAACTGCAGGTGATTATCAAGAAACTAGTATTTCGTTCTGTCCAGAAAAATTAGATCATAAGGACTTTCTATTACAATTATTTAAAGAATGCCGACCAGATTTAGCGTTTATAGATGGTATTAATGAAAAGCAGAAAGATGCTATCATATTTCAGCAGTTTACTATAGGACAAGAACAATTACATAAGATGTATCCAGATGCTGAATTTAATATAGTGATGCTTAATGAAGAAACTATAGGACGATTTTATGTATATTATGGGAAAGAATCAGATCATATTATAGAGATTGGATTGTTAGAATCATATAGAGGTTTAGGGATTGGTAAAAAAATTATGAACAAAGCAATAAAAAATGCAGTAGAAAAAAAGAAAACTGTATCTCTTCAAGTGGCTTGGTTCAATCGAAATGCATATTTATTTTATGAAAAACTTGGATTTAATCTCATAGAGGATAAAATTATTTTTCAAAAAATGGAATATACTTCATAAAGTATTTTGATTGCAATTGATATGATAGTCTTAGATGAATTAGTTCATAGTTTATTGTAAATAAATTTATTAAAAAACTAAAAATATTGAGAGGTTAATTTATGAAAAACTATAAAGAGGAATTAAAAGAAATTACTAAAATATTTCTAAAGGAAGAAGATGATTATGGGGAAATAAAGAAAGCGGCTGATGACTTGTATGATTTATTTTTGACTATATCTGGTTTTAAAGAAAATGATGAAGATGTGAGGAAAGATTATTATCTTCCTAAAGGAAAAGCAATAGGAACTGTCTGGGCAGCTATGTGCATAAAGGAATTTTTAAGAACAAAGAAATTTATTCGAGGTATATTTTTAGGTATAAAATATGCACAAGAAAAGTTTCCTAATAGATCAATTCATATATTATATGCGGGCACAGGACCCTTTGCTACATTAATAATGCCACTAACTACTATTTTCACAAGTAAGGAGATTAAATGCACTTTGCTTGAAATTAACCCAGATAGCATAGAAAATCTTAAAAAAATTATTAAAACTTTTGAAGTTGAGGAGTATTTTGATAGTATAGTTCAATGTGATGCAGCAGAATATAAAGTAGAGGCGGATAAACCTATTCATATGGTAGTAACTGAAACTATGCAGCGTGCTCTAAAAAAAGAACCACAAGTTGCTATTACATTAAATTTGGTGCCTCAAATGGAGAAGGATGGAATCTTAATACCACAAAATATAACTGTTGAAGTGGGATTGCTAGATCCTAAAAGAGATATGGAAAAAATGATGGGTGTTGAAGGGGCTGAAAGAGATTACTGCCATTATTTAAATGAGATATTTAAACTTAATAAAGATATGACAGCAGTAGAGAAAGATGGAGTGTATTTTTTTTCAGAGGTTGAGGTTCAAATTCCTGATTATATAGAAAAAAAATATAGGATTTTAAGCTTATTTACTAATATACAGGTATTTGGAGAAGAAAAGCTGACATATAACCAATGTTCGTTGAATATGAGAGATAAAGTTATAGATATAGATTGGAATAGTAATACTATAAAGAAAATAATTTTTCAATATGAGATAAATGAGAATCCTGGTTTTAGATACAAATTATTAACATAAAAAACATTTGTAAATTTTATAATATAGAAATACATATAATGTTGATTTTAAAGAGAAAAAATGCCTCAAAATGACTGGAGTTCATTTTGAGGCATTTTCCTTTAATTTCAATACGCTAAAAAAACCAAGTACCTTTAAACCATCTTAAATAAGATTCTACATAATTTTTACTTACTTCCATGCCGGATAATACAGGATAAAACATTATAAATAAGAGTATGACTAGAATAAGGTAACAATATATGAAATATTTAGCCTTACTATATCTCTCGTTTAAATATTTTAATACGTAAACTATGCTTAAAATTAAAAATGGAGTAGTAGAGAAAAAATGATATATGAAAGCAATTCTTTTTACTCCTATCCAAGGTAAATATTGAAAAGCTATAGCAGTAAATATGACTATCATATTTTTTTCTTTATTTTTTATTGCTATAAATATAGCAGCAGCTAATGCTGGGATTCCAGACCACCATATTAAAGGGTTTCCCATCATAGTAATGGTAGATGAAATTCCTTGAGGTAAATCAGAAGCTGCATAAGATTCTAAAGGTTTTTTTATAATTGGCCATTCCCACCAATTTGAAGAAAATGGGTGAGTAGCACCAAGTACTGTGCTACTGTGATATACAAACATATCTCTTTGATTTCGTATAACTAAGTCTAAACCTTGTTTAGCAGCATCCATGTAAGGAATATATGAAAAAATATAGATTGTAGCTGGAATAATTATAAAGAATAAAAAGCAATATATTATGGTTTTATTTAAGTAAATTGGGATATAATCTTTTAACCATGTTTTATTTTTTCTATGAGTTTTAAATAATTCATATTGTTTATATTCAAAAAATTTTTGCATAAAAAACAATAAAGATAAACCGCCACCAGCATAAAGACCTATCCACTTAGAGGCTGCTCCAAGTCCAAAGCAGATTCCACAAAACAATAATGGTTTCAATGAATTTTTAAAGCCTACCTCAAAAGAATATTCAGAGAAATAGTCATACATAAAATAATACATTAGTATTACAAAGAAACATCCATAAATATCAATAGTTGCAATCCTTGATAAGGAAAAATGCATAAAGTCAAACATCATTAAAATAGAAGTGCATATTGCATAGAATCTGCTACCAAAAAGTTTCTTCCCAAATAGATACATGATTGGAATCATAGCTATGCCAAATAAAGTGCCTATAATTCTCCAGCCAAAAGGATTCATACCAAATAGATATATACCAAAGGAAATAAAGACTTTTCCTAGTGGAGGATGTGTCCATTCAAAGGGTTCAATATTATTAAGAAATTCATATGCAGTTCTAGCATGATATATTTCATCAAATATCATTCCACTCATAAAGGAATGTTTATAATCTATCTTATCTTGCTCATCAAATAAATTTGAAAAGTTATTTGATGTTTCATTTATAGCAGCAACCTTAAAGTCTTTAAGAGGCAATCCTGAATTTTTTTCAAAAAAAGCTATTTCATTTAAAGTGAAATTAGGAGATACTACTGTAAATTTTAGTCTTTGAACTTTAATATCAGGTGTATTTATTGTTTTCCATATAAATATATCTTTTTTTTCTATGGAGCAATAAGGGGAGTAATCACCTTTACTATTTAAGTATTGTACGTCTAATTTACCTTTTGAATTGCTATCTAAACCACAATAATAATAAAGCTTTGAAATATCAGTTTCTTTTTGGAAATCTACAATAAAGCTTTCGCCTATGTTTGTAGGTTTATAAGCAGTTTGGGGCACATTTAAGCTTCCTAAATTTATTAAAGCTAATATACCATATGCTATTGTTATAAATGCCATTAGAGCTAAATCTTTTCTTTCGATTAGAAGTTTATTGGCTGTAAGGGGATGAGCACTCTTATTGCTGATTGGTAATATGTCCTTTTTGCCTCTAATAAAAAAGTATGCAATCAAGGCGGCTAAAATAAATAAAGCGCCAATGAAAGTTAAAATTATCTTATTCATATTACTATTCAAAGCATTAGAGTCATTATTATTATTATTATTATTATTATTATTGGTATTAGATGTATTATCTGAGCTTTGGTTTTCTTTATAAAGCTTAATTAATGTCCCAGACGCTGGAACAGTATCTACTTTTTCTACATTTATATCATCAAACCAAGATGTACCTGTATTAAGGCTGCCATATCCACCAAGCCCTAATGTAAGTGTGAAATTATTTTGATTTTTATCAGTTTCGCCATACACTTCAACATATTGCCAGTCAGTAGTTCCTGTAATATCCTTTGAAGTGGATAAAAGATTTTCAATAGAAATATTAGCGCCTTTATTATCAGTTCCAACTCCATTAGTCTTAATATAACAGGAGAGTTTATAATAGCTATTAGGTTTAACGGCTATGACCTGTTTATATCTAGAATCACTAGGATCATTATTATTTATTGAAATACTGCTATTACCAGAATGTTTATTTTTATTATCTATGCTGAAATTGCCTTTATCCTGCCAAGAATATACATCCCAATCAGTAGCTTTATTTTCATTAAGGTTTTCAAAACTTGAGTTTTTAACTAAGTTTGCTTCAGCTGCATAGCAATTAGAAGAACAAAAAGTAAATATAATTCCTAAAAACAAAATAATTAAAGTCTTAAATTTCTTCAATTTTTCCACCTCATTTTTAATTTTTTCAAAAGTGGTCTTTCAAATAAAAAAGTAATGATTATGGAAACAAACAAACTTGCTATAATAGAAATAAGCATAAAACTTATCTGCCAGCTATAATCTGAATGAATATCTGAAACAAAATTTTTTTCAATACTAATTTGAATTTTTCGACCAATAAATTGATGCCATATATATAGATTGTAAGAGATAATGGACATAAATCTTAAGAATATGTTGGAAAATAACTTTTTAAATATATTTGATGAAAAGTATAAGCTTAAGGTCAAAATGGAAAAAATAATTGAAATTAAGTATCTGTTTTCTAGCTGGCAAATTTGAGTTCCATCCTTGTCAAATCTTACATCAAAAAGACTTTTTAGTAATAATAGAAATATGAGTATTGCAATAATACTCATAACTGTAAAAAATGGACGGAGTTTTTTAATTTCAGTAAGCCTATTTTTTGCCATGACTAATAAATAAGCGGTCATAATTCCACTAGCAAATATATCTAGAAAATTTATAGTTTGATTTAATAAAAAGTTGATGTCATTTTTGAAATAGTTTAAAACACAATATCTATAAACTAAAGAAATACTACAAAGAGAAATATAAGTTAAAAAAGGTTTCCGTTTAAATAGATACAAGATTATAGGAAACAATATATAAAATTGAATTTCTACGGCTAAAGACCAAAACACTCCATTTATAGAATAATAAGTTTCAGGGAAAAAATTATGTATAAAAATTATATGAGTAAAAATATTCCATAATTGTTCCCTTAAAGAAGAAAATGTTCCTTGCTGAAAAGTAAGTATTAGTACTATAGCTAAAATATATGAAGGAATTATTTTATCAGCTCTTTTTAAGAAAAATTCTTTGATACTTTGTTCTCGTATGCCTTCAAATATATGTAAGGCATAAGGATAAAATATACAAAATGCACTTATGAAGAAAAATAATTCAACCCCTATAAAACCAGATTGAGCTATGAAATCAATGCTACCGAAAGAAATCCATGAAATTTGCCAATAATGAAAGCAAACAACCATAAGTATAGCTATTCCTCTAAGACCATCTATTATATCAATATTTAAAGAGTTTTTATTTAAATTATTATTTATCATAGAAATCCTCATATCAAATCGTCATGATTATCAGTATTGTTTTCAGATTTATCTGTTTTTGAATCTTTTTTATCTTTATTTTTAATACCAAGTATTTTATTCAAAGGATTATTTGAACCTTTTTTTGTAATATATATGTAATATGCTAATGCTGCAAAAGCTATTAAAATAATTAGTATAAAAAGAGAATTAATTAATCCAGAAGTATTATTAGCAGAGTTTGAAGAATCTCCTTTTGAGCTTGAATCATTATTTGTATTAGATTTATTTTCATTTTTATCTAATTTTAATTCTGAAACTATAGCATTTTCAGGTATAGAGTTTACTTCTTCTACAACTACATTATCAAAGTAAGCTTTTCCTGTGCTTAAGCTACCATAACCTCCAACACCAACGGTAACTGTAACAGAGTTTACGCCACTTCCTGTTTTTACATACATTTCTTCTTCTTGCCAGTCATTGTTAATTCCATTTAAAGCTTTTGAGGCTTCTAATTGGCCTTCTATAGATATGCAGGCACCAGCCCCTTCTTTACTTATGTTTTCAGTTTTTATATAACAAGATAACTTATAAATTTTATTTTCTTTAACAGTTATTTTTTGTGCGTATCGTGCATCGTTATTTATATTATTTTTTATGGTTACAAATTTAGTTCCATCTTTAGCTGAAGCTGATTCAGTTTTAAATTCGCTACCATTAGCTTCTTTATTCCAAGCATTGCTTGTCCAGTTAGTTAGTTCATTATTATTAGAATTTTCAAAAGATCCATTTTCTATTAAATTAGTAGCTGCATATGCCTTTGAATTAAATAGGAAAAGTACGAGAATAACATAAAATAAATTTTTGATTTGAAATTTCAATTAAAATACCACCTTTATTAAATTTTATTTTTCACTTGAATATTTTTGAGCTCTGTTTGATACTGCAAAAATAAATATATCATCTTTTTGAAATATTAAAGGATAATTCTTTTCGAAGTAGCTTTTGTCAATTTTATATTTATTTTTTTCATAATCGCTGAAATAGACATAATCTAAATTAATTTTATCCGAAATGGTTTTAAATTCTTCAGGATTTTTATACATTTTTTCGATTTCAGTAGTTCTAGGAGAAATATTTATACCATGAAAGCTTAAGTATAAAGAAGTTCCACAATATATATTTCTGCCTGCCAAAGAAGAAACGGGATTTAAATGTTCATCGGCTGAAATAAATAAAGCATCTTTTGGTGTATTCATTTTTATAAATTCTGAGGAACTAACCGCTGCTGATGAATATAATTGCGCATTAGACGAATTTATTTCGCGTCCTATGGTTAAAATTCCTGAAAAGCTACACGTGAAGATAATTATAGCCATTAGAAACTTTCGTCCACCTAGATCTTTTAATCTGTTATAAATTGTTACTATGTAAGCTGAAACTAATATAATAACGAAAATGTACCATATGTATAGAAGTTTATTATTATCATAATTATTTGGTTGAAATAGTATAGTATTTGAAATAGCAAAAAGTAAAGTTGCACCTGAAAATAATTTTAGCATTTTTGTTTTTGCTGCCAGTAAAGCAGGTATAAGAAGTATAAAGCTTAAACCTACATTTTTGATCCAAAACCAGCACCATAAATCACCTTCATTAGCACTCCAACCAGATTGAAATCTTAAAAAATTACCTTCAGAGGATTGTGGAAGTGTCCAATATAGAATTTGAGGTACTGCAAAGATAATAACAGGAATTAAAAAGTGTAGCCACAAAAAGAAATAATCAAGTACATCTTTTTTATTTGTTTTATTTAAAATATAAACAGTTGTGAGAATTAATCCTGTTAATACTATTACTAGAGTTATTATACCTCCAATTTTAGGAATAATAATAAAGGTTATTAAGATAATGAGAGAACTATATTTTAAAAAATTATGTACATATTTTGAAGTTTTATCATTTTCTTCAAAAAAGTATACTATGCTCCATACAAAAGAAATTATTCCAAAGGCTAAAAAAGAATGAGTATGAATCATAGGAAGTAGTGAAGCTATTATACCTGAATAGACAAAGTATTTTTTGTTTTTATCTACTATGGCTTTATATAAAATCCATAAAGCAAATAATAATATTGACCAGCCAGCGAGGGTTGTTCTTTGGGGTACAAGCATGTCACAGATGGTATTAGACCATCTGATAAAATGTTCATTATAATTAGTTGGAGTTTTATAATAGCTTGTAAATATGCTTAAGAAATTTGAAGGATCTTTCATAATTCCATCCATAAAATATATAAAACCAAAACCACCATTTAGAAAAAATAAAATGGTACATAAGGCAGCCACAAACTCATTTTTTATAATTTCTCTGGAAAAAATAAATATCCCAAGTATTACTATTATAGTCATTACAAAGCTTGGTATTAAAACAGCCCATCTTAAGTTTGTCCCAAATAAATACAGAGTAGAGGACATTGAATCTGCTAAAAAAGGATAACTCAAGATTTTCCCTGGAAAAATAGAATATTCAGGTGGAAATTTTCCTTGAGTAGCGATACTTGTAATTATACCAAGGTGAAGAGAAAGATCTCCATAGGTAGATTGACCTCCATATAAAGCACCATTGCTTCCTGGATAAATAACATGAGTATATAATATATAAGAAATAATTATAAATAGTGGTAGTGTTACTAAAAAGAATATATTGTCCTGCTTATTATATGTATATTTTAAATCTCCTTTTTCCTTATAAAATCTTCTTATTATGAAATAAAATGCAATCATTAAAAATAATGCAAGAGCATGGCTTATGAATGAAAAGCCAAACAAAAATGAAAAAGGAATTACGAGCCACATTGTACATATGACACCTATAGATAATCCACTCCAAATTCTTATAAAAAACCACGTATCATAAAAAATTCTATTTGCAATAAAAATTCCAATTAAACAAAAAAACATAAAATATATAATTCCAAACAAGTTTATTCAACCTCCTTTCCATCTGGAAATTTAACTATATTATCGACTAAAACAATATCTATAACTACTTTTAAGGTATAAATAAAAAGTAATACATTTATAGTAGAAAAGATTAAAAGTTTTAAATCATCTGATGGGATATGAGGATAATTTAAATAAAGCATTCTATATAAAACATCATAGGTGTTCAAATAAACTGTTACACTAAAAGCAGCAGAAATATATAGAAGCCTAATATCATTCACAAATAAGCTTGCCATTAAGCCTAAAAGAATTACTGGAAATAGATATCTTTCATGCATTCTTGAAGAAAAGATAAATACTCCTGCAATTTGAAAAAACGAAACTAAAAATATAATGTTAAGTTTTTTATTCTTAATTAAAAAGAATCCTGTAAGCAATGTTATTAATGTAATGAATATAAATCCCCAAGTATTATAAGTAAATATAAGAAGCGGTTCAGAATCTTTTTTTAAATTTGCACCTAGAACGCTAAAAAAATTATATGCATTAAAAGATGCGTATTCATATCCTTGGGTAGTTTTTATTATAAGTTTAAATATCCATAAAGGATCCCTTGAAAATGGTATTATAATAACAAATGCTGCGAAGATTCCATAAGCAAATGCTACTAAAAAGTTTTTCCAATTTCTTTGTCTTACAAGTTCAAAAAATAATACAGGTAAAAATATTAAACCTTGTGGTTTCATTAGTATAGAAACTGCAAAAAGTGCGGAAGACAAACCGATTTTTTTATGTACAAGGGATAATAATGATAGCATTATAAAAATGCTGAAGAAAGAATCAATTTGCCCCCATAAAGCAGAATTAATTATAACAGCAGGATTAAATAAATAAAATAACGAAAATAAGATTCCATATTTATCAGAAACAAGTTTTTTAGCTGTTTTATAAAGAATATAAGAACTTGCAATATCTGCAAGTATAGCTGGGAGTTTTATTAAAAGAATAAAATGTGACGAAAAACTTAAAAACTTTGTTATTTTTCCAATAATCGCAAGTATATATATGTACGTTGGAGGATAGTCACAAAAAATTTTTCCACTATAAAAATCACTAAGATTTTCAGCAGCAGCAATAGACCAAGCTTTAAAACAATTTATATCAGAAGGAAAACCTTCTATGCTTTGAGCAGCTATAATTCTAATAATAAGACCAACTGTAAAAGAAGTGAAAAGTATAGCTTTAAGTTGATTGCTTTTAAGTACAAAGCTCTCTTTTTTCAGTATAAAAAATAATACTATAAAAGAAATGTAAAAGAAAATAGAATAAAATAACATGCATAATTAATCCTTTCTAACTAAAATTATTTTTGTTTCAATAATTATAACAAAATAAGGCAAACTTACAAAATATAATATAAAAATTCAATTTTAATAATACATTTAAAAAATATATAAGTAAAGAGTATTGTATTAGTTCGTTAGGTGATTAATAAAATTAGTTTATTAAGGTTACAAATTAAAGAAATCCCCCAATATAGTGAAATACATATAAAATACCGTGAAGAAGCATTTTTGTAAGAGTTTTATTAAAACACTATTGTAAAATAATATTAGTTACTATAAATTTGCATAAATTATAGCAATATAAGTCCAATTAATTAAAAAATAACCTATAAAAAAGAAAAATGTAGGAAAAATATATTAAATTTAGAAAATATAGAAGGAGTTTTAAAAAAAATGAAGAATTAATAACCTTATGTGTATAAATTTATACCTTATATTATAATGTATGTAATTTAAGGCGTAAATCACAATATTAATAAAAAGGAGATGTATTATTATGGCTGAACCATTTGTTGGACAAATTATATTATTTGGGGGAGATTTTAACATTCAGGATTGGCATATTTGTGATGGAACTTTGCTTCCAATTCAACAGTATGCTGCATTATATTCATTACTTGGGGTTACATATGGAGGAGATGGAAAAACTACCTTTGGAATTCCTGATTTGCGTGGAGCTGTGCCTATTGGTGTGGGGACGTCCTCCGTTAGTGGAAGAAAGCCAATTACAAGGGGACAAAAGGGTGGGGCATATAGTACTGTTTTAACGGCTGCACAATTACCAATACATACTCATACTTGGACTGCAGCTGCACCAACAATGAATTTAACAACAACAGCAAAAGTAGCAAATTATACTATACCAGCTACGGCTAAGGATCCAAGTACTAATGTACCTACGAATAATACTTATCTTGCAAAGGGAGATTGTGGTGGTACTGAAGCAAATATATATGCATCAGGAGTTGCTTCTTCAGATGTACTACAAATGCCTGGAGGAAGTATAACAATACCTTCGACTAATGTTACAGGAACAATAGCAATTGGTGGTACTAATGCTAACGCAGGTGCAAGTGCATCTATTAATATTGATACTGTATCACCATATGTGGGATTACACTATTTAATTGCCCTTAATGGAATTTACCCAACGAGAGCTTAATTAAAGGCGGATGAGTTAGGTTACAATATTTTACTAAAGGCGCATAATCTGAAGAAGAAAATATTTCTATTTGAAGTTGTTTGTAGATTTTATCGAAAAAATTGGATTTAAAGCTATAGGAAATAAAAATGATTTTTATGAAATGTGATTTATCACATAAGATGTACTAAAGAAAATAACAAGTTAAAGATGCAATTTATATTTTGCGTTAGACAATAAAATATGTTTTAATAATATTTATTCATTAGGTGAATGTGCTGATTTAGTACAACATAAAGTGAAACTTTTTAAGTGGATTTTTACATTCCTAATGAATTTGTTAAACTTATTTTAAGGCAAAATAGACCAGCATTCAGACTTGTTATTTTTTTATTATTGTTAATATACTGTATTAATTTTTAGTTTAAATGCATTAATGTGTGATTTAAATAAAATTAAACTAGAAATATAATAAATAACATAATATAATAAAATATGTAAATTTGTATATAAATTTATATTTCAAGGAGGTGAAAGAGTGTATAAAAAAATTAAAAAGAAAATTTCTATATTTCTTATATTTACGGTTACTATACTGATGAGTAACATATCATTTGTATTTGTTAAAAGTGAAAGTGTTAAAGCGGCTGTGGCTGGACATGTAGTTATTAGTCAGGTTTTTTTTGCAGGTGGAGCTGCTACATCTACCGCTACGTATAAAAGGGATTATGTTGAGCTGTACAATCCTACTAGTTTAGATGTTACTTTAAATGGGTGGTCTGTACAATCTAATAGTAACGGTACAGATATTTTAAAAGTATTCCCGTTAAGTGGCACTATTAAAGCACATGGATTTTATTTAGTTGCTGGAAAAGTAGGATCAGGTCTTGCTGATCTTCCGACACCAGATATTACAAATGACACATATGATATAGCTGGATATACTTCAGGGAAGGTTGCACTTGTATATAGTACAACTGCACTATATACAAGTACTGATTTAAAAAGTAGTCCTAGAAACTCAGCAGTTATTGATGCTGTGGGGTTTGGTACTGGTGTGTATGCTTATTCAGAAGGAAGTGCTGCACCGATCCAAACCGCTACTACAGGTCTTTTACGTAAGGATAATGATGGTGGTACAGCCACAAATAATGGTAATGGATGGGATATAGATGATAATGCAAGTGACTTTAATACATCTACTCCAAATCCAAGAAATTCTTCAAGTCCTATACAACCAGCATTAGCAACAGCGACACCAACGGCAACGCCAACAGTGGCACCAACAGCAACTCCGACACCGGAGCCAACAGCGACACCAACGGCAACGCCAACAGTGGCACCGACAGCAACACCGACACCGGAGCCAACAGCGACACCAACGGCAACGCCAACAGTGGCACCGACAGCAACACCGACACCGGAGCCAACGGCAACACCAACGGCAACGCC
>Ga0302173_10000349_pt1 | contig 25164 bp, 21 predicted proteins | sample I_Fen_N3_1_FD_198785 | JGI IMG/M metagenome (GOLD analysis project Ga0302173, IMG submission 198785) | Peat permafrost microbial communities from Stordalen Mire near Abisko, Sweden - I_Fen_N3_1 | ecosystem: Environmental > Terrestrial > Soil > Wetlands > Permafrost | place: Sweden: Abisko... | reverse complement strand
TTGGTTGAACACAAAATATTTCTAATGTCCAATATCCTTTAAATCCTACATCTCCAAATCCAGCAGTAACGTGAATAAATAATCCTAATCTTCCAATTGAAGATCTTCCTTCTAGCATTGGTACATATTTATCTGTCTCTGTATATTCTAAAGTTCTTCCAAGATAAAGCTTTCCAGGTTCTAAAACTAACCCTTCTTCTGGTATAACTATCTTTTTCACTTTATTTTCTTTTTTCATATCTAAAATTGTTTCATCATAAACTAATAATTCATTATGTAATCTTAGATTATAACTATTTGGATTAAGCTGTTTCTCATTATAAGGTTCTATTTTAATGTCTTTTCCAAGTTTATTTTTGATTTCTTTTCCTGAAAGTATCATTTTTCATCCTCCTGTTTATTATAAGTTAAAATGAATTATATCTAGTTCTATTCCATTATTTTTAAATCCCTTTTCTTCTACACGGGTTTTAGAAAATCCAAGTTTTGTTAATATTTTTACACTTGCAGGATTATCAACTACTGCATCCGCAACAATAGTTCCATTTGGATGCTTTTCTAAAATATAATTAAGTAATGCATCAGCAGCTTCAAAAGCATATCCTTTGCCCCAATGTTCTTTGACTATTTGATAAAAAAAGCCACACTCAAAATTATCATTATCTCTTACAGGAAACCCTGCTATTCCAATAAAATTATCATTTGATAAAATTGCAAACTTATTAGGACCTAAATTGTCTTTGGATTTCGGAAGCCAATTTATTAACTTTTCACTACATTCATCTTCTGTTTTTGATAATGTACTATATGTATATTTAATTACATCATAGTCACCCCACAATTTAATTAGATCTTTAGAGTTATCTTTACTTAATGGAACTAATAACAGTCTTTTTGTCTTTATCATCTTAATGCCCCCCTGGATTTTTAATATTTATTGACTTTAAGAAAGTGTACTTGGTAATCTTAAAATCACTTTGGCTCCGCCAAGTTTTTCAGAATTGCTTAAGTATATTCTTCCATTATGCCTTTCAATAAACTTTTTTGCAATATATAAACCCATACCATAATGACTTTTCTAATTTCCTAATTTTTATTAAATAGTTGCAACAGAACGTGCATTCGTATATAATTATATTAACGAATATATGTTCTATTTTTAATTTCTATTTAAAAGGAAGTGTATGAAAAATGGATTTAATGAGTAAATTAAAAGTTTTATCTAATGCGGCAAAATATGATGTCTCTTGTTCTTCTTCTGGATCAAAGAGAAAGAACTCTAATAGTGGAATAGGTAATGCGTCTGAAAGTGGTATTTGTCATAGTTTTACTCCAGATGGACGATGTATTTCTCTACTTAAAATATTATTTTCAAATGACTGTGTTTTTGACTGTAAATATTGTATAAATGGTGCTTCTAGAGATTTTCAAAGAGTTAGTTTTACCCCTGACGATGTTTGTGAGCTTACAATTAATTTTTATAGACGTAATTACATTGAAGGACTTTTTTTAAGTTCTGCAATTATTAAAAATCCTAATTACACTATGGAGCTTTTACTTAAAACCGTTAAAAAATTGCGTTTAGAAAAAAACTTTAATGGCTATATTCATCTTAAAGCAATACCTGGAGCCGATGAACATTTAATTCAAGAAGCTGGTACATTTGTAGATAGGATGAGTGTTAATATCGAACTTCCATCTAGCGATAGCCTTAAACTTTTAGCCCCACAAAAGAGCAAAGATTCTATTTTAAAACCTATGGGTGTTATTAAAAATTCTATAATTAACTATGGTGAAATGAAGAAAAGCATAAAAAGCACTCCCCTCTTTGTTCCTGGTGGACAAAGTACTCAATTGATTGTTGGTGCCACTCCTGAAAGTGATGGGAAAATCATCAAGCTTTCAGAATCACTTTATAACAAATATAGTTTGAAGAGAGTTTATTACTCTGCTTATGTTCCTGTAATCAAAGACAATAAACTGCTTCCTGATATCACTCATCCTCCTATGGTCAGAGAACATAGACTTTACCAAGCTGATTGGCTTCTTAGATATTATGGCTTTAAAGCAAGCGAACTTTTGAAAAATGACGACGACAATTTTGATTTAAATTTTGATCCAAAGACATTCTGGGCATTATCTAATTTGAATGAATTTCCTGTTGAAATTAATAAAGCATCTTATGAAACATTATTGAGAATACCAGGCATTGGCGTTACTTCAGCTAAGAAAATTTTAAAAACCAGAAGAGTTCATAACTTGGCCTTTGAGGATTTGAAGAAATTAAGAGTAGTTCTTAAAAGAGCTAAATATTTTATCACTTGTGGTGGTAAATATTGTGGTGATGTTTTATTTGATGATATTAAGATAAAGAATAAACTTTTAGAACAAAATATACCCAAAAATAATGGTATAAATCCTAATCAATTATCATTTTTTGATAATTCATCATTAGAAGAAAAAACGACTAAATCAGGTATTATAATTCCAAAAGAAATTGTTTCCTCTCCAAGTATCATATTTTCTAATAAAAAAGAAAAAGTTTCAAATATTATATTACCTGAAACAAATATTCTAAGAGTTAATGATAGATTCACTTCTATACACGGAGAGTTTTGATATGAAAATATTTATATATGATGATACCTTTGAGGGATTATTAACTGCCATATATGATGGCTTTTACTCTAAAGAAATTCCAACATCTATTTATGGAAAAAATCAGTCCAATACACCTCTTTTACTTGGAGAAATTATTGAAATCACTACTGAAAATCATAAATATAAAAAAGTTAAAAACGGAATTATAACAAAAATAGATTTTTACGCTTTAAGAAAAATATATATGGTTTATTTAAGTAATCATGAAGATAAAGCTTTGATTATATTCAAATATTTGAAAGTAGCTTTTAAGCTTGGACATGATGTTCACAGTTTTTTGAATATAGATATAATTAGACTTGTCGAAGATATAAATAGAAGAGTTTCAATTGAATGTCATAGATTTGAAGGTTTTATTAGATTTAATTATATTGATGAAAAATTTTTATATTCCTCAATTGAACCTGATAATGATATTCTAGAGCTTCTTTACGATCATTTTAAAAACCGATTCTCTAAAGAATATTTCATTATTCATGATATCTTTAGAGAAAAAGCCTTAATATATAATGGAATTTCTTATGAAATAATTGAAATGGATAAAACTACTTATGAAAAACTAAAATCCCATGATGATGAATACACAAACCTTTGGAAAGCCTACTTCAAATCTACAACTATTGAAGAACGAAAAAATCTAAAATTACAATGTAGAATGATGCCGAAAAGGTATTGGAAACATATACTGGAGACTTCTAAAGATATTTAATTGTCTCCATTTATTATAATTTCTACTTTTCCTGTTTCTGAGTTCATAATAAGTCCATGTACTTTTATATCTTTAGGAAGTAAAGGATGATTTTTTATCATTCTTACACTTTCTTTTATTGATTCTTCAATAGATTCAAAACCATGAAGCCACCCCTCAACATTAATTCCAGCATTTTTTAATGTTAATAATGTTTCTTCCTTTATACCTCTGTTTATCATCTTGTTAACCAAACTTTTTGTATCTAAATTACTCATTCCACAACCATGATGCCCTACTACAAAAACATCTTCTGCACCAAATTCATATACTGCAACTAATATACTTCTCATTACTCCACCAAAAGGATGCATCACAGTTGCACCTGCATCTTTTATTATTTTTGCATCACCATTTTTTATATTCATGGCTTTTGGTAATAATTCTGTTAATCTAGCATCCATGCAAGATAATATTACCATTTTCTTTTTTAGTATTTTGGTAGTTGTATATTCTTCATAGTCCTTATTGTTTATAAAATTTTTATTATAATTTATTATTTCTTGTAATCTACTCATTAGCCCCACATCCTTAGCATATTATTTATATATTTTCCAAATAAAATATTTAAATTAAAAATTTTTAAGTTTATGCATTAAAACGCCCCAGTAATATTGCATTTATTCTTAAATCATTTTAATAAGGCACAATCAAAAAAATAACAAGTCCATCTGCTAGCTTATTTTCTTTCATGTGCCTAACTTAATATTAATTTAATTTTAAAGTGTTGTAAAGTTAATTTTTTTTAATATGCCTTTGAATTATTAGCTACTTGATGCAATGTATAGTTCATAAGGTATGCGAATTGAAACTCCAGTTTCATCAAACTTATATTTTGTCCCCTCCAAAGGATTTTTATTATAAACCAAATTCATCCCTACACTATAAATAGCATCTGCCATGGCTTTAGCATTTTGGAGAACCGAACCTGCCATAAATCCTTTTTTTATTAGTTCTTGAGCTTCTGGTATTGCATCAACCCCAACAACCGGTATTGTTTTTGTTATATCTCCATTGTTATATCCATATTCTTGTAGAGTCTTAATTGCACCTATTGCCATAGAATCATTGTTTGATATTATCACTTCAATTTTGTTACCAAATTGTAAAAATAATTCTTTAGTCATATTTCTAGCTACATCTTCATTCCACTCACAAACCTTTAATGCGAGCTCTTGTGTCTTTATTCCAGCCTCATTAATTGTTAAAATTGAATATTTTGTCCTTGCGAGTGCATCTAAATTATCACGTTCACCTTTTAACATAATATATTGCATTATATCGTCTTTATTTTTATCTAAAATGTCCTTATTCGCATTCCATATATCAATAAGAATTTGCCCTTGTAAAATACCTGCTTCATTTATATTTGTCCCGACGAAATATGCTTTTCCATATGATTTTATAGCGTCTACTTTAACTGGCTCTCTGTTAAATAGCACTACTGGAATATTCTTTTCTTTAATTTTATTAATAGCCTCTTGTGTACTCCCTGTGTCAACTAAATTTAATAATAAAAGATCAACTTCTTTTTTTTCAAGTAAGGTATTCATAGTTTTATTTTGTATATTCTGATCTCCCTTACCATCAAAAAAAGTAAATTTTACTTTCCCCTCATTATTCTTTTCAATCTCTTCTAAATTTTGACGAACTAATGAAATATAAGCATCATCAAATTTATATAATAATACACCTACTTTAACCGGCTCTCCATCAACAACTCTAAAGTTATTTATTGCCTGCGGTCTATATTCTACTAGTATCACAATCATCATAAATGTAACTATAGTAATCTTTAGTATTCTTTTAAATATCTTCATTTCAACCTCCATACAATTACCTAAATCATAATACATAACATTTTTAAATTATTATTTATAATTATGTTTAGTCTTATGATTTTATTATGTGATTATAGAAGAAGTTTATGCTAATAAGGCACAATCAAATAAATAACAAGCCCATTTGCCAGCCTATTTTCCATCATGCTGCGTCGTCAAACTGACCTAATAGGCTTGCTATGATGGCAATTTGTCTCCTTGCCTGATGAAAAATATCCATGGCAACTTTGGACTTGTTATTTATTTTCATGTGCCTAATTATTTTTCCAAATATGAATCCACATTATCTTTAGTAACTTTAGTGTGAGAGGTTTTAATATATTTACCCTTTTCTAACCCTTCTATTAAATTAATATTTCCATGTGTAGCTAATGTATATCCAATATTAAAAATTGCATTTGCTTGTTTTTTTGAATCATTTATAATAGTTCCACTCATAGTTCCATTTTTCACTGCTAGCAAAGCTTCAGGCATTCCATCAATTCCTACAATTAGAGGCCTATTCTTAGTTATATTTAGATTATCTAATGCATTTATTGCTCCAATTGCCATATCATCATTATTACAAATCACCACTTCAATTTTATCTCCAAAGGTCTTAATCCATTGTGTCATTTTTGCAGTAGCTTGTGCACTTTGCCAATTTGCTGTATCATCTGCTAATTTTTCTAATTCAATTCCACTTTTAGTTATAGTTTTAACACAATATTCAGTCCTAATTAAAGAATCTTGATGACCCTGTTCACCTTCAAGCATTACATATTGAATTTTTCCATCTCCATTTTTATCTACTCTTAACATATCTTTTTTATAAGCATCTATAATAATATTTGCTTGCATTTCTCCTGATTCTTCTGCTTTTGCTCCAACATAATATAATTTATTCCAACGCTCCATATCTTCTTCTACAGGTTCACGATTGAAGAAAATAACAGGCTTATTAGCTGATTTTGCTTTGTCAATAATCATAGATGCAGCTGTACGGTCAACCAAATTCACGCATATAATATCATAGTCTTGTGATATAAATTTATCTACTTGGTTACTTTGATTATTTAAATTTCCTTTTGCATCTTGAATATTAATGGTTATTTTATATTTACCCTCACTTTCTTTTTGCTTCACTATCTCCTCAATATTTTTAGTAATTGAAGCTATAAAAGAATCATCTTGCTTGTATAATGTAATACCTATTTTTATTTCCTTAACATCATTAACAGACTTCATAGAATTAGTATTATTAGCACATGATGATAATAAAGTGAAAATTGAAATTATTGTTAAGAATCCTGATAATTTCTTAATTAATCTCACGAAAAAGCCTCCTATCTAACGAATGGAAATAATAACTTTTGGTTCTCATCAGAGTACATATTTTTGATATTAATAACAGTCGAGGAGATATTACTATTTTCCATACTTTTTCTATTAATCTTATACACTGCAGATTTTACTGCCAAATATCCAATATTAAATTCATTTTGAATAGCAGTTGCACTAATAACTTTATCTTCCAAAAAGGAAATTATTTTACTTGTACTCCCTGTTCCATAAATTTGAATAGATTTTTTTTCTTTATTCACACTACTTAAATCTTTTTTAGCTTGAGCAAACCCTTCTAATATATCTGAATCAAAGGTTACTACCGCATCAATATCATTATATTCTAGAAATGCCTTTGCTTCATTATGGTAAATTAATTGCGTGTCACCAGAAAATTCCCAAAATACACATTTATTTTTTGTATTCTTCATAACACTCATAAACCCATCATATCTTTCTTTCACGCTACTATTTTCTAAATTATTCTTTATAATAGCAACATCACTATTTGTTTTTCCATTTCTTATCATCTCTTCTCCCAGGCTCACTCCAAGTTTATAATTATCACAAGAAATGCTTTGTAATGCATTATGTGACTTAACTGTTGACTCAATTAGTATAATAGGTACTATCTTCATTGCACTTTCTATAGGTTCAGCCATTTTTTCATAATCTACAGGGGATATAATAATAGCATCTGCTTTATTTTTAATTTCCCGGGTAATAAGTTCCGTTTGTTCGACAGCATTATTATCCTCTGATAAAGTAACGAAACTTATATCCACATTCATTTCTGATGCAGCTTGATCTATACCTTGTTTCATTATCATTAAACTTTCACTATTTTTTCCTGTAGTAATAATTGAAATATTATATGTTCTTTTATCATTTTCATGTCCTAATGTATCATTTAAAAGAAGCAAAAAAGATAAAATTACTAGTAGTAACAAAATGATAAAAGTTTGTTTCTTTTTCTTTTTCACTATCTTAATTCCCCCTTTTTCTTCATCTCATAAAAATCTACACCTGGCATATGAATACTTATTGTCGTACCTTCATCTGGTTCACTATAAATTTCAACTCCATAATTTTTCCCAAAATATAATTGTATTCTTTCATTAACATTTTTTAATCCTATACCAGAACTCTTTTTTTCAATTTTACTTTCAGATGTTAAAAGAGTATCGGCAATTTCCTGTAACATTCCAAGTCCATTATCTATAACATCAATATATAAATCGTTTTCCTTTGAATATGTTTTAACTAAAATTTCACCGTCTCCCCCCATAAATTCCATGCCATGATAAATAGCATTTTCAATTAAAGGTTGAACAATAAGCTTAATACTTGCAAAATCAAGAGTTTTTTCATCAGTCTCAATACTATACGTAAATTTATTTTTATATCGTATATTCTGAATTGTTAAGTAATTACGTGCATGTTCAATTTCATCTCTTACTGTTATTATATTTTTTCCTTTACTTAAGCTAATTCTAAAAAGTCTTGCAAGAGCTGTTACCATAATAATAGCTCCATCATAGTTTTCATTTTCTATCATCCATATAATCGAATCTAAGGTGTTATATAAGAAGTGTGGATTAATTTGTGCTTGAAGTGCATCTAATTCACTTTTTCTTTTTGATTCTTGTTCTGTCATTATGTTATCCATAAGTGTATGCATTTGATTCACCATAGAGCGAATTGCCGTTCCTAAATGCTGAACCTCATAAGATCCACTAATTGAAATATTTACGTCTTTTACACCATTTTCAAGCTTCTTTACACATTTCTCTAATGATTTTATTGGATTTGCTATACGTGAAGAAACAAACATATTAAGAAATACAAGAATGAAAATAGCAAAAACCATAATAAATATAGCAAAAGTACTTATTTGTTCATAATCTGATGTAATATCTGCCATGGGCATTACACCAACAATTTTCCATCCAGTATAACCAACGGTTTTAATTGTAACTAATCTCTTTTCCCCTTGAAATGTCTCTGTATGATTTCCATCTTCATAATTAGATGCTTCTTTATTATTTTCTTCTATTAAGTCAGAATAAATTAATTGCTGTCTAGGATGATATATAATTTCTCCTTCTCTATCTACCAAATACACATAGCCTGATTTTCCTACGTTTACATTTTTACAAATTTGTTCAATTCCACTGAAGTTTATATCTACCAATAAAACTCCAGATGTAGCCTTTTTATTATTTGTTATTTCTACTGCACGACTTAAGGATACTACCCATCTATATTTATAATCTGGATCTACAAATAAATTTTGAACATGAGGTGTTGAAAAATGAAGATTTTCTTTCTTTGTTAATGCTTTGGAAAACCATTCACTTTTGCTTGGATTAACTGATCCTTTTAACTGTCCTAATGGTGATGCTGATAAAACATCACCATCTTCTGAAAAGACACAAATACTAATAAGCGAATCCTTATTAGTTTCATATAATAAATTCATCTCTTTATCTATACTCTCTATTGCTAGATCTTTCTTTTTAATGGCACTATAATAAGTTGCATCCGAAACCTTCATCATATTACGCAAATAACTGTCTAAATTTAAATTCACTTGATCGAGCATAGATTTATTGTTTTCAGATACCATATATTCAGTAGAATTAATAAAACGTAAAGATAACGCTCCACCTACAGTAACCATTCCAACAACTGAAATTACTGTAAATGAAACTGAAATTATATGTTGTATACTTGTATCTCTACACCTTTTTATTATCTTTTGTATTTTTGATTTAATTAAATTCTGCATAGTACATCAGCTCAATTCTTTCTATACTTGGATGGCGATACTCCAAATTTTCTTTTAAAGACATAGCTAAAATAGTTAGCCTCTTGATATCCAACTTTTTCAGCTATCATATATGTTTTATCATCTGTAGTGTTTAAAAGCTTAACTGCTTCCTCTAAGCGTATTGTAGTAAGAAAATTCACAAAATTCATTTCTGTTTCACGTTTAAAGATTGTAGAAAAATATGTTGGACTAACATGTAACTCGGAGCAAAGCTTTTCAACTGAAACATCATAATCATTATAATTCTCTTTTACATACTGTTTTGCCTTTTCAACTAGTAATGTAGATGAATTTACCCGTTCTTTCTTTATAAAAATATTTACTTTAATAGCCATCTTTATAAACCAATATTTTACTTCATGAATAGAATCAAAGGTCTCCAAATAGCTATAGCAATTAAAGTTTTCGCCAAATATTTCATCTATATCTAAATTATACGCTTGCACAAGTTTTAAAAGCGAAGTCATAATTTCCATAAGATAAATTCTATATTTGTTGAATGGTAAAAGTAAATCTTCCATCTTACTAAACAATCTATCTATTGTTTGTGTAATTTCCTCTTCTGAAGAAATTTTGATTGCGTTCAGCATTGCACGTTCTTCTTGTTCATCAAATTGAAGCTGAATTGAATTATCTGGTTCAACGTCGTCAATATAAATAGCTTTACCTGTTCCAAGTATAAAACTATAGTCCAACGCATTTTGTGCACTCCTATATGAGAAACGTATTTTCAAGGGGTCGTCATAAGAATATCCCACTCCTGCTGATATTGTTAACCCCATAATTCGTTTATAAACTTTACATACTTCATTTATTCCTGTAATAAAAGACAGTATCTCCTCTTTTTTCTCAAAGTTTCCTATGACCACAACCATATCAGAATATAGAAAACTAATAAATTTACAATACTTCTCCATATTTTCATCTACTATTTTTTTTATTGAAATGGATATTAAAGCCGATTCCTTTTGAATTGAAATAATATCTTCTTCAGATGCTAATGTACCATCTGGATGAATCAAAGCTACTGATAAATAATTTAATTTGAAGTCTATATCTAATTTTTCAGCTTGTTCCTCCCATTGATTTTCACTTATTCTGCCCTCAATTGCACCCACTAAAAATTGCTCTCTAATTACAGGTAAGCTTTCAACATAATGTTTATAAAGCGTTTGTAAATTCCGCTTTTCATCATATTCACGATCTAATTGTGTTTTCAATCTTTTTAGTACTTCGATGAACTCAATAGAGTTAATCGGTTTCAAAACATACTCTATTACATTGATCTTAATTGCTTTATGAGCATATTCAAAATCATCACAACCTGAAAATACAATAATTTTAGTAGACGGCATTGACACTGAAAGCCTTTTTCCTAATTCTAACCCGTCCATAAATGGCATTTTAATATCTGTCATTATAACATCTGGTTGAAGCTTTTCTGCTTTTTCAAGTGCATCCTGACCATTTTCTGCATCACCAACTACTAGAAAACCATTAGCTTCCCAGTCAATTTTCTTAATAATTCCAAGCCTTATTTCTTCTTCATCATCAACAATCATAATTCTATATAAATTCATCATGTTACCTCCTATAGATGGATTGTTTAAATCTATAATTAATGTATCACTAAAATTCTATTTCATATTTAAACCTACAATATTTTTTTAAAATGTAAATACATTATTCTCTATAAAATTTATTTTATAGCTTTTTGTAATTTAATAATCCCATAATTTTAATAACTTTGCATCATTCATATAATACTTTATACTTATAGTATTATATGTTAGCATTTTTAATTATACAATAAGAATTAAATTTTTACTAGCACAGGTACTATATTGTAATAAGCAAAAATTAAAAATACAGGTAAATCCATGCTTACCGCTAGGATTTACCTGTATTTTATTTATATATGTTGCAATGCACAATTATCGATTGATGTTGAAGCTCAAAATATCTTTCCCTTCATTGACAATTGATCATTGGTCATTTGACATTGATACATATAGTTAACTTTTATTTTCTTCTATATTTACCCATATCGATAGCAACTGCAACTGCAATAATGATACCTTTTATAACTTGTTGCCACATAGGACTAACAGCTATGAATTGTAATCCATATTGAATAACCGTAAAGATTAATACACCAACTACAATTCCACCTACTTTACCAATACCACCATTTAGTGAAACGCCACCTACTACGCAGGCTGCAATTGCATCAAATTCGTATCCATAACCATATTGATTAGTAGCACCGGCTGTTCTAGCTGCCTCAAGTACACCACCAACACCATATAAAATTGATGCAAAAATGAATATTCCCATAATAGTTGCAAACACATTAACTCCTGAAACTACAGCAGCTTCACGGTTACCACCAATAGCATATACATTCTTACCAAATATAGTTTTGTTCAAAATGAACCAAACTAGAATAACAAATACAAGTGCAATTGGTACTAGAATTGATATTCCTGGAAAATCTCCTATTTGTAATACCTTTGTTTGACCAAGAGCTATAAAGTCTGGTCTAATACCTCCAATAGGTTGTGATTTATTTGGAGCCATGTCAAAGTATAAAGAAGTTACACCATATACTATAACTTGTGATGCTAATGTAGCAATAAATGGATGCATATCATATTTAGCTACTAAGAATCCATTAAGTACACCAAATATCATACATGCAACAACTGCTAGCAATATAGGAACTATAATTGCCATTTGAGGCATGTTTGGGAAAAAGCGATTTGCATAGTCTGGATTTTGTAGCATAGAAGTTGATACAACTGCTGCAAGACCAACCATACGTCCTGCTGATAAATCTGTACCTGCAATTAACAATGTAAAACAAATACCTAGTGCAACTATCATTTTTGTTGATGATTGTGTTAAAATATCCAACATTACTTGATATTGCATAAAACGTGGTTGAATTATCATAATTACTACAATCAATAAAAGCATCGCTAAAATAATTGCATTATTAGTAAGAAAATTCTTTACTGTATTCGATGAAAATGTAACGCCTACATCTTGATTCTTTTTGTCATAAAACTGTGTTACTCCATAAATAAGGGACGCTATCCCAATCCCTCCTATATACATATATAAATCAAAAAATACACTAGGGTCTAAAATAAAATTAAAAAGAATTCCTAAAATCACAAGAACAGCACCAATACCTAGAAATATTTTTGCGTAATCCTTACGTGAAATTAACTTCGCTTCTTGCATATGTAATACCTCACTTTCTTTCTTGTAATGAAATTGTTTAAAATAAAAAATAACTTTATAAAAAATATTGTTTATTTCATAAATTGTGTAGCATAATGCATAATCTTTACTTGATCTGCATCTTTTTGTTCTAAAATCCCAGTAACCTTACCTTCACACATAACCATAACTCTATCTGACATTCCAATTAATTCAGGCATTTCAGAAGAAATCATAATAATTGACTTACCTTTTTTAACCAATTCATGCATAATTGAATAAATTTCATATTTAGCTCCTACATCGATTCCTCTTGTAGGTTCATCCAATATAAGAATATCTGGATTTGTAAGAAGCCAACGAGCAATTAATACCTTTTGTTGGTTACCACCCGAAAGATTTTTAATTAACTGTTCCATATTTGGCGTTTTAGTTCTTAACTCTTCATTAGACTTCTGAGCAGCTTTATACCTCTTTGCATCTTGAAGAACACCAAATTTAGCATAATCTTTTTGACTTGCAATTACAGTGTTATCTAATACTGAAAGAATACCAAATATTCCTGTTGCACGTCTCTCTTCTGTTAAAAGTGCAAAGCCATTCATTTTTGCATCTTTTGATGATTTTATTTTAATAACCTTACCATCTTTTATTAACTTTCCAGATTGTATTTCACGTAATCCAAACAAAGCCTCTACTAGTTCTGTTCTTTGTGCTCCAACAAGACCACCTATTCCTAGTATTTCACCTTTGTAAAGTTCAAAATTAACATTTTGAAATGATTTTGGAAGTGGAGAGCAAACATCCTCTACTTTTAATACAACGTCTTTAGTTGGCTCATATGTTCTAGGTGGAAATCTATTAGTCATATCACGACCAACCATACGATTTATAATTAAATCTGTTGTAAGATCCTTTGCATCCCATGTTCCTACATATTGTCCATCTCTCATTATAGTTACTTCATCTGATATTTTTAAAATTTCCTCCATTTTATGGGATATATATATAATTGCGCACCCCTTATCTTGAAGTTGCTTTATTATCTTAAATAAATGTTTTGTTTCATTTTCTGTTAATGACGAAGTTGGTTCATCCATAATAATAATTTTTGAATTATAACTAACTGCTTTTGCTATCTCAACCAATTGAAGACTAGATGGTGATAGTGTTCCCGCTAATACTTCTGGATTAATATCTAATTCAATTTCTTTAAATAATTCCTTAGTTTTACGAATCATAGTTTTTTTATCTACAGCAATTCCTTTCATTGGGAATCTGCCAAGCCATATATTTTCCATAACTGGACGAAAACGAATTGGATGTAATTCTTGATGTATCATGGATACACCTAACTCTAAAGCTTGCTTAGAAGTGTTAATCTCCATCTTATTTCCATCTAATATAATTTCGCCACCATCTTCATGGTATATACCAAAAAGACACTTCATAAGTGTTGATTTACCAGCACCATTCTCTCCCATAAGTGCATGGACACTTCCTTTGCGAACCTTAAGTGATACACCATCCAGTGCCTTTACGCCTGGAAATACTTTTGTTATATTATTCATCTCCAGTACATATTCACCCATACAACCATCCTCCTTCTATTAAACAATAAGTCAGGGATGGAACTTAACTTTCACATCCCTGCATAATTTCTATGTCAAAACTTATTATATATTTATATTTTATTTAATATAGTCTTTGTAATTTTCTTGAGTAACTTTTACATAATTGATCCATACATACTTTCCATCTGTTATTTCATAACCAATAGTATCTTTATTAATTTCTTTACCTTGAGCTGCTGCTGCTGCAATATTTACAGTAGCTTTTCCTTGGTTAGCTCCATCATTTAAAACAGTTCCAAGAAGTGATCCTTCTTTCATAGCTTGTAATGCTGGTGCTGTTGCATCAACTCCAACTACTGGAATGTATTTAGTTGCATCGCCTTTATTATATCCTTCTGCTTTTAAAGCTTCTACTGCACCAAGTGCCATATCATCATTATTACAAAGAACAGCTTCTATTTTACCCATTCCTTGACCTGTTATAAATGCTTTCATAAGGTCAGTTGCTTTTGCTTTATCCCACATTGCTGTATCAGCAGCAAGTTTTTGTGTTTTAAATCCAGCAGCTTCAATAGCTTTTATAGAATATTCTGTACGAAGAGTTGCATCTTGATGTCCTGGTTCACCTTGAAGCATTACATATTGTATTACTCCATCTTTATTTTTATCTGCTTCTGGATGTGCCTTAAAGTAATCTGCTATAATTTCACCTGATTGAGTTCCAGATTGCTCTGCATGAGCACCTACATACCAAACTTTATCATAACTCTTCATATCAGCCTCTGATGGTTGACGATTTAAGAATACAATTGGAAGTTTTTTAGCTTTTGCCTTTTCTATAACTGGACCTGCAGATGTACTATCAACTGGATTTATTGCTAAAGCGTTTACACCTTTTGTAATAAAGGTATCAACTTGTTCATTTTGTGTAGGTTGTTTGTTTTGTGAATCCACTAATTCAAGAGTAGCTCCTTTTTCTTTAGCTTGCCCTTCCATAGCTGTTCTAACACCTGTCATAAATGTATCATCAAATTTATAGATAGCAGAACCAACTAAAACTTTTGCTGTATCAGCTTTTTTAGTTTCTGTTGTTCCAGTACCAGCCCCCTTGTTTGATCCACATCCTGCCATTGTAGCAGTAATCATAACTGTAGCCATAACAATTGGTAATAATTTTTTAAACCTTTTCATTTTTACCCCTCCATCTTCATATCTTTTCTAATTAACTCTAAAACGAAAGTTTTTAATCTGTAACTCGTTTACATTTATAATTATATATATTTTCTAGTTCACTCTCCATACAAAATTCTTCACACTTTTATCGAATTTCTTAGATAAGATAAATAAAAATCTAATATTAGGCACAATAAAAAAATAACAAGTCCATCTGTCTTATATTTACCAATCAACTAAAAAAGAACTATCAAAAAATTTTGATAGTTCTTTTTGCTTAATTTTATTACTAAACTAATAAGCTATTATTGTTCTTTTTCAAAATCAGACTTTGGAACTCCACATAATGGACAAACCCAGTCTTCTTGAATATCATCAAATTTTGTTCCAGCTTCAATACCGTTATCTGGATCTCCTACTTCTTCATCATAGATATAACCACATATTGTACAAACGTATTTTTCCATAATATAAACCTCCTACAAATTAATATATATTAATAAAATATATATGTTACGTTACCAACTAATTCTTAAATTAATTAGCATTAACTTATAACATATATATAAATTAAAGCACTTCTAAAATTGATTTTCCAAACTCCCTGCATCTATTTAACGCTTCTTCATCTGGATTCCATATTTCTCTTATTCCTGAATTAATTTTCTCAATTCCTGACTTTTCTAGTTCTTCTGTAATTAATTTTACAGCTTCCCCACTCCATCCATAACTACCAAATGCAGCACCTTTTTTACCTTTAAATTTAAAGCCTTTAATCATTTCCATTATTGCTGCTGTTGAAGTCAAAATACCATTATTTATAGTTGATGAGCCAACAAGAACTATTTTAGATTTAAATACTTCTACAGCTATATCATTTTTATCAGCTTTAACTGAACTAAGAATTTTTACTGTAACTTCTTTATTATTACTTGTTATTCCTTCTGCTATGCACTCAGCCATTCTTCTTGTTGCATTCCACATACTGTCATATATTATTGTAATTTGATTTTCTTGATAATCCTTTGCCCATTCCAAGTATTTATTTACTATTTGAATTGGATTATCTCTCCATATTACTCCATGACTTGGACAAATCATATCAATTGTTAAGTTAAGACTTAATATCTCTTCAATTTTCTTTAGAACTTGTTTACTAAATGGAGTTAAAATATTTGCATAATATTTTAGTGCTTCTTGATATAGTTCCGATTGATCAACTTTATCATTATACATAAATTCTGAAGCAAAATGTTGACCGAAACCATCATTACTAAACAAAATATTTTCTCCTGACAGATATGTAAACATAGTGTCTGGCCAATGAAGCATTGCAGCTTCTATAAAAGTAAGTTTATTCTTACCTAGATCTAAAGTATCACCTGTTTTAACTTCTACAAAGTTCCAATCTTGATGAAAATGTCCTTTTATTATTCTAGCACCAGCTTTAGTACAATAAATTGGAGTATTAGGTATTTCCCTCATAAGTTCTACTAATGCACCACTATGGTCAATTTCTGAATGGTTCATAACTATATAATCAATTTTTTGTATATCTACTTCTTTTTTTAAATTAGTAACAAATTCATTAGTAAATGGTTCCCAAACAGTATCAATTAGTACTATCTTTTCATCTTTAATTAAATATGAATTATATGAAGAACCTTTATGAGTAGAATATTCATCCCCATGAAACTTCTTTAATTCCCAATCAATTTTTCCAACCCAAGTTACAGTATCATTTATTTTAAAGCTCATATATACGTCTTCTCCTTATGCTTTTAATCTTGTTACTATAATAGCAAATTAATTATTTTTATTCAATAGTTATTATTGATTAATCATAGTTTTCTTAATCAATATTTACTATATTATTTTCTAATTCTCCCACCAATATATTATCCCCATTAGTTTACGAATCAATAATTAATTCAACATAATAATATGTATATTCAATTATAACTTCCTTTATAATAAATATAAGTTATATTTATACTAAATACAATACTTATTCTTCAATGTTATTAGGCTTTAACTATATAATACTGTAAGATTAAACACGTTTCATTTTTTACTATGTTAATTAAAATTATGATATAATCAATGTTAATATAACTATAATGCTAACTTTCATTAAACGCTATAAAAGCTGAAAGGAGAAACTGCTCATCTTAATTTTAGTAATTACTATTAATTTTTGATTAGCCGTTAAGTGACTAGGTGTTTGCAATTGAACGAATTAAAATTATAAAAAATTATCTAATTGAGAATAAACAACTTGAAGTAAACATCTTAAGTAAGATGTTAAATGTATCAGAAGTAACTATACGACGGGATTTAGAAAAACTGGAAAGGGAAGGATTTATAACTCGTACCCATGGTGGTGCTATTTTAAATTCTGAAGATACTATTTCTAATGAAGATATTTCTGAAAATACTAATTATGAAGAAGCTACTGATTATAACGACATTGCCGATATTGCTATTGAAATGATAAATGATGATGATGTAATAATGTTATCTAATGGAATAATTAATCTTTCTATAGCAAAGAAATTAACTAATAAGAATAATCTAACTGTAGTAACTAATGATATTTTAATTGCTACTGAGCTTACTAATCATCAAATAGTGAAAGTAATTCTGCTAGGTGGAGTCATTGATCACTCAACTAAATCAGTGTTTGGTACTATTACAATTGATAATCTAAATCTTTTTTATGTAAATAAATTATTTATAGAGGTTAATGGAATCTCAAGCAATCTAGATGTTACTGTATCTAGCATTAATATGGCTTCTCTTATTCAAGCCTCTATTAAAAATTCAAATGAACGAATTGTTTTATGTTCATCAGAAGCTTTCAAAAAAAATTCTTTCTATAAAATAGGTAAATTATCTGAAATAACCGATAAAATTATCACTAGTTCGAATATAGATGATAATTCTAAGACGGAAATTTTCAATAATAATATCCAGTTATTCACATCCATTAATGCTTTTGAAGATCATCTGTAGTATTAATGATTATAAATTATTTTTGATATGGAGGTCCCTATGAATATTCCTAAATTATCATTGCATAATGTTAATAAGCATTTTACTGAAGATTTTTCGCTACAAGATATTAATTTAGATTTCTATTCTGGGCAAGTTCATTCAATAATTGGTGAAAATGCTTCTGGTAAATCTTCGATAATAAAAATAATTAGTGGTATATTTTCTCTAGATTCTGGTGAAATGATTTTAGATGGAAACCCTGTTTTATTTAAATCAGTATCTGATGCTAGAAAATCAGGAATTTACTGTGTTTCCCATGATACATCTTTATTTCCTAATCTATCAATATATGAAAATATTTTTTCAGATACATTTAGTAATAAAAATAGTATTTTCAGCACAGTTAATCTTGAAAAGCTTCGCCAAAAGTGTTATGAATTATTTGATGAATTTAATATTAATCTTAATGTGGATTCTCATATTTCCACTTTGAATTATCCTCAGAAACAATTAATAGAGCTTCTTAAGGTTTATGTATCCTCTGCAAAAGTAATTATATTAGATGAGGTTTCATCTTCTTTTACTTTAGTGGAAAAAAACACCCTATTTTCAATTATTTCAAAATTAAAATCTAGAGGTGTATGCATAATTTATATTACACATATAATAGAAGAAATTAAAATGATTTCTGATCAGCTAAGTATTATATCTCAAGGTAAAATAATATGTTCTAAAGATGTGATTAATATTACTGATGATGATATTATAACTTTATTATCAGTATCTATACGTAAGAAACCCTATCCTAAGCTTAATATTAAGCTCGGAGAAAACGTTTTATCAGTTGAAAACTTACAAGTTCAAAATTCTTTAGACAATGTATCTTTCAAATTAAAGAAGTCTGAAATTTTAGGAATCACAGGTCTAATTGATTCTGGACGTTCTGTTTTGGGGCAATGTTTATTTGGCAATATAAATTCATATAAAGGGAAAATAGTAATTAATGGTAATGTAAAAAAAATCACATCACCAAGTAATGCAATTGAATCAGGTATTGCTCTACTTCCTGATTATCCTTCTTTAAACTCATTATTTGAATGTTTAAACCTTGAAAAAAATATAACATCGGCTTCCTTAAAAAGATTTGAAAGCCACAAATATCTTCATGAAGATATTATTTATGATGTTACTGGTTCCTATATAAAAAAACTTAATATTAAACCTGGAAATCAAAGAGATAAAATATCACATTATAGTAGTGGTAATCAACAAAAGGTCGTTCTAGCTAAATGGATGATGAGTAAAGCAAGAATATATATTTTAAACGAACCAACAAGAGGTATTGATATAGCTTCTAAAATAGATGTTTATAATTGTATTACTGACTTGGTTAGAAAAGGTGCTTCTGTTATTCTAATCTCATCAGACATTGATGAGATATTAGGAATGTGTGATCGTACTTTAGTACTTACTGATGGAAAAATTGTTGCTGAATTTCATAGAAATGAAGCAACTAAAGAAAAGATAATTTCAAAAGCCATTCATGGCTAATACTTATTAACAATTTTCAACAAAATTATAAGGGACTATATTATTTTCAAAATTATGAATCAATTTAATTCATAATTTCGATTTTAACATAGTCCCTTAATTATTATATACTATTGTCCAGAAGATTTTGATTTTGTGTAAACATCAAATGCTATTGCTGCTAGTAAAACTAACCCTTTAATAGCTTGTTGCCAATCAATACCAATACCCATTATTGACATACCATTATTCAAGACACCCATTACAAGGGCTCCTATTATAGCTCCCATTATTGTACCAATTCCACCTGAAGCTGATGCTCCACCTATAAAACAAGCTGCTATTGCATCAAGTTCATAGTTTGTTCCAGCCTTTGGTGTTGCCGCTCCTAAACGAGCTGATACAATAAGACCTGCTATTGCAGAAAGTAAACCCATGTTTACATAAACCCAAAACATTACTCTTTGTGTTTTAATACCTGAAAGTCTTGCTGCTTTTTCATTCCCTCCAAGTGCATATACATGACGTCCTGCAATTGTTTTTTCTGTTATGAATGTATAGATTAATATTAATGCTCCAATTAAGATTAATACAACTGGAATACCTTTATAGTTAGCTAAACTCATTGTGAAAAGATTTATTGCTATAACTACAACTGATGTTATAAATATTGTAAACCCTACTGGCTCACCTTCTATACTATATTTTTTTCTATTATTTATTTGTCTTATTGTCATGAATACATATAGAACTGATAGTAATATCCCTGCAAGTAATGCTATCAAATTTAAATTTCCAACCTTTAGTGATTCTGGTAAGAATCCATTTGCAGCTACTGCAAAAGATTCAGGGAATGGTGCAATTGTTTGCCCCTTTAATATAACCATTGTTAATCCTCTAAAGATAAGCATACCTGCTAAGGTTACGATAAATGCTGGTATTCTTACGTAAGCAATCCAGAAACCTTGCCATGCTCCAACTAATGCTCCTGCAATTAAGCAAATTATAACAGCTAGCGGAACTGGCATATTCATTCTTACCATAAGTATTGCAGCTATTGCTCCAATAAATGCTGCAACAGAACCAACTGATAAATCAACATTACCCGTTAATATAACAATTAACATACCAACAGCTAATATTAAAACATAACTATTCTGAAGGATTAAGTTTGTTACATTCATGGGTTTAAAAAGTACACCATTAGTTAAGACTTGAAACAATACCATAATAATAACAAGTGCTAATGCCATAGTATATTGTCTAATGTTTTGTTTAATAAATGATTTAATATTTTCCATTATTTCGCCACCTCTTTATTATTCATTATACATTTCATAATACTTTCTTGAGTAGCTTCTTTCCTTGTAAGCTCCCCAACCATTTTTCCTTCATTAACTACGTATATTCTGTCACAAAGACCCAATAATTCTGGCATTTCAGAGGAAATTACTAATACACCTCTACCAGATGCAGCTAATTCATTAATAATTGTATATATTTCATATTTAGCTCCAACATCAATACCTCTTGTTGGTTCATCAAGTATTAATACTTGTGGATCTGTAAAAATACATTTACTTAATACAACTTTTTGTTGATTACCTCCACTTAAATTTCCTACTGGTTGCAATACACTTGATGATTTGATTTTGAATTTTTTTCTAAAAGATTCTGCAATATCATTTTCAGTATTTTTATTGATAATGCCATTTTTACTAACACCTTTTAAATTAGCTAATGTTATATTTTTTAATATTTCATCCATTAATACAAGCCCATAATTTTTTCTATCTTCAGTAACATAAGCTAATCCATTTTCTATAGCCCTACTAACGTTACTTAAATTAACTTCTTTATTATTCATTTTTACAGATCCAGATATTTTTTTACCATAAGCTCTTCCAAATAAACTCATTGCTATTTCTGTACGTCCTGCACCCATAAGGCCAGCAAATCCAACAATTTCACCTTTTCTAATGTTAAAGTTTACATTATCTACAGATTTTCTAGAATCATTGTATGGATCATATACAGTCCAATTAGATACTTCAAACAAAGTGTCTCCTATTTTAGGATCTCTTGCTGGAAACCTGTCCGCCATATCACGACCAACCATTCCCTTTATAATCCTATCTTCAGTAATTTCATCAACACCCTTTGTCATAGTTTCTATACTTTTACCGTCTCTAATAACTGTTATCTCGTCAGCAACTTTTGAGATTTCATTAAGCTTATGAGATATTAAAATAGAAGTTACTCCATGATTTTTCTTTAAATCAAGTAATAATTCTAGTAACCGGTCACTATCCTCTTCATTTAAGGCAGCTGTTGGTTCATCTAGTATCAGTAATTTAACATCTTTTGAAAGAGCTTTTGCTATTTCAACAAGTTGTTGTTTTCCTACTCCTATATTTGATATCAATGTGTTTGGATCTTCACTAAGGCAAACTTTCTTTAATAATTGTTGTGCTTTTATAATTGTTTTATCCCAATTTATTACCCCTTTAGTTGCCTGTTCATTTCCCAAAAATATATTTTCTGCTATAGATAAATAGGGTATTAGGGCTAACTCTTGATGTATAATTACTATACCTAATTTCTCACTATCTCTAACATTGCTAAAATTGCATGTATTTCCATCATATGAAATTGTCCCTGAGAATGTATTGCTAGGATAAACCCCACTTAGTACATTCATAAGAGTAGATTTTCCCGCTCCATTTTCCCCTACAATGGCATGAATATCTCCATTTTTAACCTTTAAGTTAATACCGTTCAAAGCTTTTACTTTTCCAAATGTTTTAACTATATCTTTCATTTCAAGTATAAAATCAGACATTTATATGCTCTCCTTTCTATGCTTTTCTTATTACATAACTTCTATTTTAAGTCTTCTTCTTTATAATATTTTGAATCAATTAAGATTTCTTTATAATTCGCTTTATTTACTACTAGTGGAGTACATAAATATGATGGTACAACCTTTTTACCATTGTTATATGTTGTTATATCGTTTACTTCTGGCTCAGAGCCTTTGAATATAGCATCAACCATTTTTACACATTTTTCCGCAAGAGTTCTGGTATCCTTAAATATTGTTGAATATTGTTCGTTTGCAATTATCGACTTAATTGAAGAAAGCTCTGCATCTTGTCCTGAAACTACAGGCATTTTCTTATCTCCACGTCCATATCCAACACCTTTTATAGATGAAATAACACCTATTGAAATACCGTCATATGGTGATAATATAGCATCTAAAGTCTTTTCACTATAATTTGCAGTTAATATATTATCCATTCTTGCTTGAGCAGTTGCTCCATCCCAACGTAAAGTTGCAACCTTATCCATTGTTACTTGTCCACTATTTACTACTAGCTTACCTTGTTCTATATATGGCTTTAATACAGACATTGCACCATCATAAAAGTAATATGAATTACTATCGTCTGGAGAACCTCCAAATATTTCAATATTAAAGGGACCATCTTTATGTTCTAAATTTAACCCTTCAACAATTGATGTTGCTTGTTGAACTCCAACTTTAAAATTATCAAAAGTTGCATAATAACTTACATTTTCAGAATTCTTAATTAATCTATCATAAGCTATTACTTTTACGCCAACATCCCCTGCTTTTTTTAATACATCGGTTAGTGAGTCTCCATCTATACATGCAATTACTATTACCTTTGCACCCTTAGAAAGCATATTTTCTACTTGGGCAACTTGATTGTCAATCATATCTTCCCCATACTGTAAATCCACTGTATATCCTTGCTTTTCAAGTAATACTTTCATATTATCACCATCTTGAATCCAACGTTGTGATGATTTTGTAGGCATTGATACACCAATAAGTTTCTCATTATTTGTGGCTTTGCATGAAATAAGAGAGAAAGACATTGTAAATAATGTAACTGCAAGTATTGAAGCAGACAACAATTTTTTAATCTTCATAAAATTATACACATCCTTTTCATTTTTTGGTTAATGATATTTTAGTACTTGTACTATAAATAAATGCGATATAAGTTAACGTTTACATGAACCTCATAATAATTCTATATATAACTTAAGAGTTATTATACTTTTCATATTAATCTTCTTACTTTTTAACTCCTCTCATATAATATTCATGTCGGTCTTATGGAATTTGTTCATTTCAGTTTTATTTTGTTCGTTTGCTTTCGTTTTCATATTTAAATATTATCATGTTTAAAATTTACTGTCAATATGATTTAATAATATATTTCCGAAGCTATAAACATGCTTATTTTTCATATTTTTCACATTTATATGAATGTTTAATTTCGTTTATGTTTCTTTTCAAATATTCTAATAGTCTATTTTTCACCTAAAAACAAGAAGACTATTTCAAAAATAATTATTTTGAAACAGTCTTCTCTTTATTTTAATCTATTATATTGTTTTATTTTGTGGACTACCAAAGTTTGGTTCTACTTTAAAAATTGAAACTGATACTTTTTTATATACGATATAAGTTACTATTGATGCTAAAATAGATTTTATACCATTAAAAGGCAGTAACCCCAAAGTAACATATTGCATTAATTCTGCTGGTGCCATTTTCATTCCGAATGCTGGTAATAGGAAATAAACATTAGCTACAATGCCTACTACTTCCATACAAACTCCACCTAAAACCATACCTAAAATTGCAGTTTTCTTATTTTTCTTTTTATGATATACAAGTGCTGCTGGTAGTATTAGTGCAACTCCAACTAAGAAGTTTGCCATTTCTCCAACGAATCCTGTTTGTGTTCCTTTTATTAATACTATCACTATATTTTTTATTAATTCTATAAGCACTCCCGCTAAAGGTCCAAATCCAAATGCACCTATCAATGCTGGAACATCACTTAAGTCAATCTTAAGCCATGGGAAAAGTGGTATTACCGGAAAATCAATATACATAAGTATAAGTGCTAATGCTGATAATAGAGAAATTTTAATCATTTTACTTGTATTGTTATTCATATTTTTGCCTCCCAAAAGTTATCTTCTTGGTGTAGCTTATTAGTTAAATTAATCTTTCCTTATCCTTTTATCTTTTTGATATATTAATATAAACCAAAAAGCCCTGATGCAAAAACATCAGGGCGCATAATCAAATAAATAAGAATAAAGAAAATCTTAATTCCTAATAGGTTACCTTCTTTCATCCAGACTATACTGTCGGCTTCGGAGTTACACCGAATCAGCTCTACTAAAGCTCGCGGGCTATACCGC
>Ga0302173_10000347_pt1 | contig 25265 bp, 24 predicted proteins | sample I_Fen_N3_1_FD_198785 | JGI IMG/M metagenome (GOLD analysis project Ga0302173, IMG submission 198785) | Peat permafrost microbial communities from Stordalen Mire near Abisko, Sweden - I_Fen_N3_1 | ecosystem: Environmental > Terrestrial > Soil > Wetlands > Permafrost | place: Sweden: Abisko... | reverse complement strand
AAAGCCAATATTGCTTTAGGAAAATTAGACGCTACAGACGACGAAATTATCCAAGCACTAAAAATTGCTAATGCTTTTGAGTTTGTAAATGAATTGCCTTTAGGAATCTACACCAACATTGGTGATAGCGGAAACAAACTTTCCGGTGGTCAAAAACAACGTTTATCAATTGCTCGTGCTGTATTGAAGAATCCTCCAATTATGATTTTGGACGAAGCTACATCTGCATTAGATACTGAAAGTGAAAAATTTGTTCAGATTGCCTTAGAGAATATGATGCAAAACAGAACTTCGATCGTAATAGCGCACCGTCTTTCGACAATTCAGAAGGCAGACGTAATTGTAGTAATGCAAAAAGGAAAAATCGTAGAACAAGGAACTCACGACGAATTAATTGCACGCAACGGTACTTACAACAAATTGGTAACTATGCAATCTTTTGAATCTTAAATAAAGTATTCGGCCACAGATTACACGAATTAGAACAGATTTTTTTTAAACATTGAAATAAATCATTTTAATCCATGAAATCTGTGGCATTTTTTTTTAATTTTAATATAAAACTTTAAAAAATGTATCTTAACAATCCGAACATAAAACTTCCAGATGACCCAGATACAATTGTATGGAAATATCTCGACTTGTCTAAATTTCTGGATTTATTAATGTCTAAGAAATTATTCATGTCTCGTTCTGACAAATTTGAAGATCAATACGAAGGTACTTTTAGCGAACCTACATTTGAGGAGATTAAAAAACTCGCCATCGACAATCCTGACTTTTTAAAATATTACAAAACACATCGCGAACAAGTAGCTATAAGCAGTTGGCACATTAACGAATACGAATCATTTGCTATGTGGCAAATTTTTACTCAAAATAGCGAAGGATTAGCCATTCAATCGACAATTGGCAGATTACAAAAAGCACTGAATCCGGAGAATAATTTTGACCAATATATTGGTGAAGTAAATTACATCGACTATAAAAAAGAATACATTCCGTTTGACGATTTGTTTTTCCCATTTTTGTTTAAGCGAAAAAGCTTTCAATACGAGCGCGAAGTTCGTATTATTACCGACACTTCAAAAAGCACCGTAAAACTAAATGATGGTTTAAAAATCAATGTCGATCTTAAACAATTAATTGAAAAAATCTACATTCATCCAAAATCCGAAAACTGGTACAAAAAACTGGTTATTCAATTGGTAGAGCGTTTAGGTTTTGGATTTGAAATCGAGAAATCTGATTTAGAGAGTGATATATTGATATAAAGATACTAAGGTTCTGAGTTTCTAAGTTTTTTTTGCCACAGATTATACGGATTAAAAGGATTTTATATTCTTGATAAAAAAATAAAGCCGTTTAAAAATATTTTAAACGGCTTTTATTATGGCAAAGATTTTAAAATCTTAGAAACTCAGAATCTTAGTAACTTAAAACCTTAAATAGGCTTATAACTTTTAACTTCCCATTTTTTAGAACCTAAATCAATGTAGTTATAATGTAAAACATCATTTTTATCAAATTGTCCGTTTTGGTTCGTATCTTCAATAGTTCTAAAATACAAACGATTTTTAGATTCAATTAAACTCCAATCTACTAGTTCCTGAAGATCTTCAGATACTTTAGTAAAATGCTCTCCACTAATATCACTTAAATACAACGTTTTAATATCACTAGTATCGATTTTACCATCTTTATTGGTATCAGAATCAGTTAAAGTATAAACCATTACTTTATTTTGAGTTCTGTCAGCAACAGTCTTTAAATAAGTCGCTGTTAAGATCAAAACTGGTTTATCTGACAAAGGTCGAATCGAATCTGAATCTACTTTTTGAAATTTCAAATTTTGCAAATAACCTGTAATTTCATACTCTCCCAAATTAGAGATTGTAAAACTTACATCATTAACACTCGACGAACCATAACGTGCTTTTGAACCTTTTTCGAAAACGCGTAAATCTCCCACGGGATGAATTAAATAATTCGTTCCTTCCATCTGAATAGGTAAATCGGCTATTTCAATCTGCGTTGAATCTGTTTTTGCAACAACATTTGATTTACTACCAGCATCATAAATTACTTTAGGTTTCTGAGCCTCATCTTTACAACTCACTAATGTTCCGATGATTACTAAGGCTATATATTTTAAGGAATTTTTCATGTATGCGAATTATATTAGAATATCAAATATAGTATTTTTGATTGTATTATCTATTTTTATTGAATTTTACTAAGGCAAAGATATTGAGAAACACAATCCCAAGATAACCTAGAAAAAGAATCCATTGTTCTCTCAAAAAAGAAACCTGAAAAATGTGAAGTTCTTTTTTTTTGTTTTCTTCCTCCATTCGAAGCGTGTTTTCTCTTGAATAAGCAATAGTTCCACAAATAAACCTATGATCTTGTTTATGTTTTGGTTTAGCACTCGTTAATACATATATATCATCTTTGTATGGAGCCCAAGTTGGAACCTTCTCTACTGTCAAAATATCAATAACATTTACAAAAGTATTGTAATCTGCTTTTGAACTAAAATGAATTTTAGCACCATTTATTGTATCATACTTTCTAACTAAATCTCGTACAAAAAATCTTAATTCTTGCAATTTTAGCTCTTGCGTTTTTTCACCGTTAAAAATAAAATCTTTGTATTTTCTTAAGTCTTTAATATTATACTTTTCAAATTCTTCTTTATTGGGAACTAAAGAAATATCTAAGGAACCATAAACTTTAAAAGCGTCTACTTTATAAAAATGATAATAGCATAAAACAGGAATCAAAACCAACGAAATCATTCCCGGAACGTAAAAAATTTTCTTTCTTCTTTCACGTATTCGAATCAAAATCTTGCATTAATTTTTACATTAAAAACTCTCGAAGTCATGTAATTTGGAATTGCATATTGATTTTTAGAATATACATCACGAACCCAAGTATTGGTTATTGCGTTTTGATTATTGAAAAGATTAAAAATCTCTACTCCAACAGATAATTCTTTGAAGTTTTTTAACCAATTTGCTTTTGCAGTTTTCGTATTGCTATCAACAAACACTTTAGCAAAACCAACATCGGCTCTGCGATAATCATTCAATCGGTTTTGATATAAATACGGATCTGAATACGCGGGAGCTCCACCAGGTAAACCAGTATTATACACCAAATTCAGGTATAATTTTACACTCGGAATATTTGGCATATAATCCTGAAACAACATCGCAAATTTTAAACGTTGATCTGTTGGCCTGGCAATATATCCCTTATTTTCATAGTTTTCTTCGGTTTTTAAATAACCGAAACTAATCCAAGATTCTGTTCCAGGTACAAATTCGCCATTCAATCTAAAATCTAGACCTTGCGCATAAGCGGTTGCATTATTATTGGCAACGTAACGAATTCGAACATTATCAATCGAGTATACATTTACATCCGAAAGCGATTTATAGTAGAGTTCTGTAACCCATTTAAAAGGACGATTCCACATTTTAAAATTGTAATCGTTACTCAAAACCACATGAACAGATTCCTGCGCTTTTACATTTGGATTTACAACTCCATCTAAATCCCGAAGCTCTCTATAAAACGGCGGCTGATGATACAATCCTCCCGAAAGCCTAAAAACCATATCCATATTCCAATCTGGCTTTATTGCAAATTGCGCACGCGGACTAAAAACAATTTGATTTTTTTCATCGATCGCAGCACCAGAAACATTCCAGCTCTGAAAACGCGCTCCTACATTGTACCAAACTTGATTTGATCCAATTTCAGTTTTTTTATTGTATTGTGCATAGCCAGAAAACCTGTTTATCGTGTTGTAATTTGTAGCACGAACATCTTGATATGGCAAAAGCGGACCTGTATAAGGTTGATAAGGCTGATTATTTTGAGGTAAAGCCGCAATTGGAGGATTTATAGAAAACCCAGCAGAGTCGATCATCTCCCACTCTACAATTCTGTCACGAATAGATTCTCTCGTATATTTAATTCCAAACTCTAATTGACTATCATTTTTCCATTCTTTAAAACCTTTTACTTCGGCATTTGCAATTAATGCATCTAAATCGTTTCTGGCATGACTTAATTGCGAACCAATTCCGCGAGTAAAATCAACTTGAGCTGTTTGATCTTCTCCAACATTTCCTAAACGATATTGTGCCAAAATATCAAAATGCTCTTGTTCTATTGTATGAAAAAGTGAACCAATAAATTTCAAAGTAAAACTTGAAGAAACTTTATAAGTCGTTTTTAATGCTCCAAAATAAGTATCGTATTGATCTCTTTCTTTTCCTTCATAATATACTGCGAGCGACATGGGCTGATCTATAGTTCCAAATTTTGTTTCACGCGTTAAAGGCTGATACAAGTATTTGTTCTGAGAAATATTTCCTAAAAAACTCATGTGCCATTTTTTAGAAATATCATAATTAATATTCGTTTGAATATCGGCAAAAGTTGGAGTATAATTTGTTTGAGTATCCTGACTATTGACTAATAAACTATTGTTTCGATAACGAACACCGGTTACGGCTGACCATTTTTTGTTTTTAGAAACAGCATCAACAGCAACACTTCCTCCAAGTAAACTAGCTTCGAGCGAAGCGCCAAATTGAGTTGGTTTTCGATACGTAATATCTAAAACTGAGGATAATTTATCTCCAAATTTAGCCTGAAATCCTCCTGCCGAAAAATCAACATTTTGAACTAAATCAGTATTTGTAAAACTCAATCCTTCTTGTTGCCCTGAGCGAATTAAAAACGGACGATAAACTTCAATTTCGTTTACATAAACTAAATTCTCATCATAGTTTCCCCCACGTACGGCATATTGTGTACTTAATTCATTATTAGAGTTTACTCCGGGTAGCGTTTTTAAAACATTCTCGATTCCGGCATTGGCCCCCGGAATTCTTTTTATTGTAGCAGCATCAACGGTTGTAATTCCCTGAACGCGTTTTCTACTTTTTGAAGAAACAAAAACTTCTCCCATTTGCTCTTCAGAATTGCTCATCACAGGGTTAAAAACAAAAATCTCGTTGGGTTTCAAACTTACCGTCAAGCTCATCATTTTTAGCGAAATATGAGTAAAAATTAAAGATACCTTTTTATTAGAAGGGATATTAATTTCAAAAAAACCATTATTATCTGTTTGCGTGGCATTGCCTGAAGAAGTAATATTTACACCAACAGCAGGGTGATTCTCATTATCTAAAATAACTCCTTTAACATGAGCACTTTGAGCAAATGAAACACTAGTGATGCATAAAAAAAGAAAAACGAATATTAACCTAATATTATTCAAACGCTTTGGTTTTATTTTTGTTGACTTCTAAAAAAATGAGTTTCAAAGATAGCAGAATTACCCACATTATCAATTACTTCAATTTTTAAATCGTTTGCACCTTCTGCAACCATTGCATCATCAAAAGTATAGGTAATTTTTTTTGTTTTATTTTCATACTCGAACAAAACCCATTTCCCGTTTAAATACCCGTTATAAGATTTAATTCCAGAAGATGAATCATTAATAATAAAATCAATTTTCTTAACACCGGTAATCCATTTATCCTGTATTGGTTTTACAATTTTAATTGTTGGCGCAATAGTATCTAAAACTAATCCGAATTGTCCCAGAACTTTCGATTTAGCCGCAAAGGAATCACTTTTTCTCATTGTTCCGTTATAACTTACACTATTTCCGCTAAATCTTCCTATAAAAAGTTTATCCCTAAGCGCTTCCGGATATGAACCGTCTTTAATCGTAATAATAAAATTTGAATGAACAGGAACAGTATCATCATGAATATAAATACGTTTATTTTTTACATCAAAATTCAAATTAAAATCATCATAAAAAGTTCCGGCAGGAAAAAATACTGACATATTATCTTTCTCGAAGTTGGTATCTTTATTGATATTAATAAAATACTTTGAGGATACAGGTTCTGCTTTTACAATTGGCGTAGCCGAGTCAAATTCAACCGGAACGGTTACGGTATTTAAATTTCCAAAATAATCCGAAACTTCAATTCTATAAGTCGAAGCTAAATTTGGTTCAACCGGAACAATACCTCTAAGCGCATCGGTTTTAATAATACTTAACGCAAAAGGAGTTTTCATAAAAAGCCTCTGGATGCGTTGACCTGATTTTTTATAACGACCATAATCAATTAACGCATTTACATAACGCATTTCATCAAATGAATAGGTATTGAACTGATAATTATAATTTTGATTTCCGTTTAAGAAAGTAGAAACATTAAATACTCCATTTTTATTAAAAGAAACATCATCAAAATCGACAGCTACAATCCCAAAACCGATTTTTCCATTTGCTTTTACTTTGTTTGCCAAATATGTACCATCTTTTTGTAAAGCAAGATTTAACAACAAAGGCTGTTTAGATTGATTTACTGTTGAATTATCCATTGGATAAACATAAACACTTGAAATAGTAGGTTTTTTGGTGTCCTTTATATTTTTATCAAATCCGAAAAATATCGGATTAATAACAAATTCTGTTTTAGTATCACGAATTTCAAAATGCAAATGTGGCCCTTCAGAAGATCCTGTATTTCCAGAAAGTCCAATTATTTGGCCTTTTGTAACCGGTAATTCGTTTGGTTTTAGAAACATTTCAATTTCGTATGCCTTTTCTTTATAATGCGTTTTTAATACATAATCCTGAATTGAACCTACTGCCTTCTGCAAATGTCCATAAACTGAGGTATATCCGTTCGCATGTGTAATATAGATACACTTTCCGTTTCCAAAAGTCGAAATTTTTATTCTCGAAACATATCCATCCGCAATCGCATGAACACTTAATCCTTCCCTTTGATTTGTTTTTAAATCGAATCCAGCGTGAAAATGATTTGGCCTTAACTCCCCGAAATTCCCCGAAAGTTGCATGGGAATATCAAGTGGCGGACGAAAATCATTCTTAGGATATTGAGTTTGAGCAACGATCAAATGACAAAAAAACAGGGTAAATAAAGATAATCTCATAAGTAACATTTTTGCTAAGATAAAAAATTAACAAGCGAAAACCGAGTAAAAAGCCACAAAAATACAATCGATTGAATTTCATTTATTTGTCTATTTTTAATGCAAAAAAATCGATAAAAAATTGCATTAATAAAAAGGAATACTAACTTTGTATGATTAAGTAATGAATAGGATTTATAATGAGTGTAATTGCCGAAATAATTGATACTCTTGAATATAAAGTTGAAAAGCTCTTTGAGAAGTCAAAAGGCTTAGAGAAAAACAATCAGGATTTACGATTAGAACTAGCCAAAGCTGTGCAAACCATCCAGAAACAATCTGAAGAAATGGAGGCTTTGAAGAAGCAATATGAAACACTAAAAATAGCCAATTCGTTGCTTGGCAGCGACAATAACAAGAGAGAGACTAAGCTTAAAATAAATTCATTAATTCGCGAAATTGATTACTGTATAGCACAACTATCAGATTAGAAAGACATGGACGGAAAGCTAAGAATTAAAATATCAATTGCAGACAGAGTCTACCCATTAACAGTAGAACCAACTCAGGAAGAAGGACTTAGAAGTGCTTCTAAAAAAATTGATGCTATGATCAAGCAATTCGAAGAAAGTTACGCGGTTCGTGACAAACAAGATGTTCTGGCTATGTGTGCATTGCAATTTGCATCGCAAGTGGAACAAAAACAAATCGACAACGCAATCGATGGCGAAGAAACCATTGAAAGAATTAAAAGATTAAATTCGCTATTAGATCAATATCTCGAAAATTAAACGTTCTTTACAGAAACTAAGATACTGCCTACATTAGTTCACAATTGGTAAACTCAACACTAACAATTTAGAATGAGCAAATCGTCGCTACTATAGTATGCCCAGCTTTGACCGGGAAACTTGAACAGTGAGTTAGCTCAAAACTTGTCTTTACGAGTTTATTCAAGCAATTAATGTAGGCTTTTTTTATATATAAATTTTAACAAACATGGACATAATAACGATCATTATTTCAGGTATTGTAGGGATTGCAGCAGGTTTTGCAATTGCTAAAATTATCGAAAAAAGTAATATTTCTAATTTAATTAAAAACGCTAAAAAAGAAGCATCCTCAATTTTAAAAGATGCTAATCTAGAAGCCGAAAATATTAAGAAAGATAAAATCCTTCAAGCAAAAGAACGTTTTATCGAATTAAAATCAGAACACGAACAAGTTATTTTAGCGAGAGACAAAAAAGTAGCAGAAGTAGAAAAAAGAGTACGCGACAAAGAATCTCAAGTTTCAAACGAACTTTCGAAAGCTAAAAAAGTAAACGACGATTTTGAATCTAAAACTCAGGAATACAATAACAAAATCGAGGTTCTAGACAAAAAACAAACTGAAGTTGACAAATTACATAAAAGTCAATTACAACAACTTGAAGTAATTTCAGGACTTTCTGCAGAAGAAGCAAAAGAGCAATTAGTTGAAGGTTTAAAAGCCGAAGCTAAAAGCAAAGCTATGTCTCATATTCAAGATACTATTGAAGAGGCTAAACTTACTGCGCAACAAGAAGCGAAGAAAATCATCATCAACACCATTCAAAGAGTTGGAACTGAGGAAGCAGTTGAAAATTGCGTTTCTGTTTTCAATATTGAATCTGATGATGTAAAAGGTAGAATCATTGGCCGTGAAGGTCGTAACATTAGAGCTCTTGAGGCTGCAACCGGAGTTGAAATCATTGTTGATGATACACCAGAAGCGATTATTCTTTCTTGTTTTGATCCTGTTCGTAGAGAAATTGCTCGTTTGTCATTGCACAAATTAGTAACTGACGGACGTATTCACCCAGCAAGAATTGAAGAAGTTGTTGCTAAAACAGCAAAACAAATTGACGACGAAATTATCGAAGTTGGTAAACGTACCGTTATTGATTTAGGAATTCACGGTTTACACCCAGAATTAATTAAAGTGGTTGGTAGAATGAAATACCGTTCTTCTTACGGACAAAACTTATTACAACACTCGAGAGAAGTTTCTAAACTTTGTGGTATCATGGCAGCCGAATTAGGCTTAAATGTTAAATTGGCTAAAAGAGCAGGTTTACTTCACGATATTGGTAAAGTTCCAGATACTGAAAGCGATTTACCTCACGCATTATTAGGTATGCAATGGGCTGAGAAATACGGTGAAAAAGAAGAAGTTTGTAACGCAATTGGAGCTCACCACGACGAGATCGAAATGAAGTCATTACTTTCTCCAATCGTTCAGGTTTGTGATGCTATTTCAGGAGCAAGACCAGGCGCAAGACGTCAGGTATTGGATTCATACATTCAACGTTTAAAAGATCTTGAAGAAGTTGCTTACGGTTTTAGCGGTGTAAAAAATGCATATGCAATTCAAGCCGGTAGAGAACTTCGTGTTATTGTAGAAAGCGAAAAAGTTTCTGATGATAACGCTGCAAACCTATCTTTCGAAATTTCACAAAAAATTCAAACTGAAATGACTTATCCAGGTCAGGTAAAAGTTACTGTAATTAGAGAAACCAGAGCAGTTAATATTGCTAAGTAATCTCTTTACTTATAAAAATAACAAAGGCTATCTTAAAAAGATAGCCTTTGTTGTTTTTAAATACGTCTATGATTATTTCTTAAAGATCATTAAAGGTAATCTTGAAGCTAGTTCCTACTCCTACTTCACTTTCTACAGAAATACTTCCTTTCATCGCTTCAATTTGATTTCTGGTAATATACAAGCCTATTCCACGTGCTTCTTGATGTTTGTGAAATGTTTTATACATTCCGAATAATAACTCTCCGTAAACCTTTAAATCAATCCCTAAACCGTTATCTGTAATCTTTAACGATTTATGCCCATCTGGCTCAATCGAAAAATCAAAAATAATAACCGGATCGCGATCAGGATGTGCATATTTAATAGCATTTGTTGCAAAATTCAACAAAACACTTTCCATGTACGCAGGATTAAAATTAATGGTTAAATACTTCGGAACGTTATTCACCATCGTAACATTCTTTTGCCTGTCATAACCTTTGATAGTAGAAATTGTTTTTTCTATATATTCACAAAGTTTCAGCGGCACAACAGCTATATTGATATTACTTTGGGTTTTTACAATTTGGGTTAAATTAGAAATAGTATCATTCAAATCATTAGAAACCGTTCGTAAATGTTCTAACATTTCACTAACAGTTTGTTTGTCAATATCTGCATCAATAAAGTCCAAAATAGATTTTATATTTCCTGCCTGAGTATTTAAATTGTGCGAAACAATATGCGAAAAGTTGACCAATCGGCTATTCTGATCACTATACAACTTCATAGTTTTCAACAACTCTAATTCTTTTTCTTTTTGCAAAGAAACATCTGTATGCGTACCAATTACACGAAGTGGTTTTCCGTTTTCATCTCTCTTTATAACTTTTCCTCGATCTAATATCCATTTATAGTTACCGCTAGAAGTCATCACACGATGATAGTTTTCATAATAAGGAATCTTATTATCAAAATGTTCTTGAATATCTGAATAGTACTTTGGAAGATCATCTGGATGCACAATTTTATCCCAGCGCTCCGGATCATCAAAAACATCTGTTGATTCTAATTCTAAAATTTTCAAGGAAAGTGACGAATAAAAAACATTATTAGTGACCATGTCCCAATCCCAGATTCCAACCGTAGAGGCGTCAAGCGCAAACTGAAAACGTTCTTCAGAAATTCGAAGTTTTTCTTCTTTGTCTTTTAATTCTGTAATATCAGAAACGTGACCATAAAAACTAACGCTTCCATCTTGAGATGATTCTGTTTTTGATGAAATTCTAAACCAACGTAAACCCTTTTTGGGCAAAATAGCTCTAAACTCAATATCCCATGGCTTTATTTCTTTTTTTGCCTTAACCAATGATTCAAAAAACATTTCACGATCCTTTGGAAAAACTCGCTCGTAAATAATTAACTTGATATCATTTGAGAACATTTCAGCCGTGAGCTCAAAAATTTCGTCAGCAGATTTACTGACTAAAGGAAAAGAATAATTGTTATCATTATCAATAACGAACTGAAATAGCAAATCAGGCATTTCCGCAAATAATTTTTTATAAAAATTATTTACCTCTAAGCAATCCTCATTTTCATATAAATCAAAAACCATATATTACTTATTTACTCAAATTGAATGATTCAAATAACATCTGAAAGAAAAAAAATGTCGTTTGTCGATCTTATCTGCCTTTAATAGAAAATATCATACAATATAATTATTTTTTGATTAGAAATCAGAACTCTAACAAAAAAAGTTATTTCCGAGGATGAAAAGAATGCATCACTTCTTTCAAGAAACTTCTATCAAGATGTACATAAATTTCTGTCGTTGTAATCGATTCATGTCCAAGCATCAACTGAATTGATCTTAAATCTGCTCCATTTTCTAACAAATGTGTTGCAAAAGAATGTCTTAAAGTATGCGGACTAATATTTTTATTCAAATTGACTTTTACAGCCAAATCCTTAATAATTGTAAAAATCATTGCTCTTGTAAGCTGATTTCCTCTTCTGTTTAAAAACAACGTGTCTTCACATCCCTTTTTAATAGTAAGATTTATCCTGATTTCCTTTTGATAAATCTCCATATACTTTTGGGTTAACTTTCCTATTGGCACAAATCTTTCTTTATTTCCTTTTCCGTTAATTTTTATAAAACCTTCTTCAAAAAATAAATCTGAGATTTTTAGCGATACCAATTCTGAAACCCGTAATCCGCAACCGTACAAAGTTTCCAACATAGCACGATTGCGTTCGCCTTCATTTGTACTTAAATCAATAGCAGCAATTAAAGAATCTATTTCCTGGACAGCCAAAGTATCTGGCAATTTTCGCCCAGTTTTGGGAGTTTCGATTAATTCTAAGGGATTATCAGTTCTATAATCTTCAAAAACTAAATAATTAAAAAAGCTTTTTAATCCTGAAATAATGCGCGCTTGCGAGCGTGGATTAACTTCTTTGGAAACTGAATATATAAATTGCTGAACGGTTTCGTCACTAATTTTTATAGGCGAAACCTCAATTTGATTTGTATCTAAAAAAAGGCACAAGCGCTCAATATCAAAGCCATAGTTTTCGATTGTATTTTTAGATAAACCTCTTTCGATACGCAAATACGATTGATAATCCTTAATATATTTGTTCCAATTCATATGTACAAAGTAAAACATTTTTGAGCACAAAAAAACCTCCCAGTTAGTGGAAGGTTTTTTATATGAAATCGTAAAAAATTAGAATTTGTAGTTAAAACCAACATTAAAAGAATTTAGACTTTCGTTAGTATCAATTCCTTTGAAAGCAGCATATACTTCAATTTTTTTATTCTGATAACCAAATTTAGGCTGATACAAAACTCCACTATCTAAATCGCCACCAACATTAATTGCATATCCTAAATCTAAGCCAGCAAACAAATTATCTGTGATTGAATATTGCGCAGTTCCTGCAACTGGAATAAAACCTTGATTAGCACTTTTTATCATCACATAAGCTGTAGATCCATCATAAGCTGTATACGTTTTACCGATATACATTGTATAACCAGTTGTTGCTCCAGCAGAAAATTCATTTGATATTTTCCAAAGATAAGCAACGTCAGCACCAAGATTAGCAGAAAAAGCATCGCTGGCATCGCCAACCGCAAAACCTGTATGAACTCCAACTTTAAAATGCCCATCTTGAGCATTTGCAAAACCAAATGCCATAACCGCAATTACGGATAAAATAATTTTCTTCATTTCTTTTTGTTCTTAGATTAAATTTATTCTCACAAATATAAAAACATACTTTCAAAAAAATATTTTTATTTTAACAAGATTTTTTGTAGAAATAAAAAAACCTTTCAAATATTGAAAGGTTGCAAAAGTATTCTTTTTAAAGAATATTAAAATTTGTAAGCTGCTGCTAATGCAAAATTGCTGTTTTTAAAGCTCAAGCTATATAAATCTGGAAAATCTGGAGGTACATTGCTATTATCAGCAACATTTGTCAGACCTACTGTGTAACGTACACCAAGAGAAATATTATCGGTAAATTCATATCCACAACCTAAGTTTAGACCAAAATCTAATGTCTTATAGAAATCATGAATATCATCACCTTGATTTTTAGCGGATAACAAAAAACCAATCTGTGGTCCTGCCTCAAATGTAAAAGCATCCGCAATATAATATTTAGCCAAAACCGGAATGTTTAAATAATTAAGTTTTATAGTTGAATTAGAATCTCCATTAAAGCCTTCGACAATAGTACCTTGCGTAGAAAACAAAAATTCAGGCTGAATCGCAAATTTTTTCTTGAGTTTTAATTCTGTAAATCCTCCAATATGAAATCCGGTTAAAGACTTGACATCTTCCTGATAACCTGTAAAATTTGAAACATTCAGTCCTCCTTTTACTCCAAATCTAACAGATTGTGCATTCGAAAATCCAAATGCCGTACATAACACAATTGATAAAATATTTTTTTTCATATTCTATAAATTAAAGTTAAAGAACAAATATAACAATCAAAAAACAGAATATTCCTATATTAAAAAGGCGACAGTTTAATGAGATCTATTGTGTTAATAGTATTTCTCAATCAAGAGGTAAAAAAAAAACCTTCCTGATTAGGAAGGCATATATAAATATCTTTATGAAATTAAAATTTATAAGCTAGTGTTAAAGCTAAAACACTATTTTTTGGACTATCATAATATTGTTGCGCATTATTTATATCATAATCTTCAATGTTAGAGATACCTACTGTATAACGAAGACCTACAGAAACATTGTCTGTAAAATTATAACCAGCTCCAAAATTAAAACCTGTATCAGCTGATTTATAAAGATCCTTAGCGTCGTTACCATTGTTTTTTGCAGATACTAAAAATCCAATTTGTGGTCCCGCTTCTACAGTAAATTGTTTTGTAACATAAAATTTAGCCAAAACAGGAATGTTGATATAGTCCAATTTAGAATCAAAATTAGTCATACCTACTTCTTGTTTAGCGCCTTGAGTAGAATACAAAACCTCAGGTTGAATTGCTAATCTTTCGATAATTTTAATTTCGGCAAATCCACCTACCTGAAAACCTACCAAAGACTTTGAATTATAATAATTTCCTCCGGCAAAACTGGTAATATTAAGACCTCCTTTTATTCCGAATCTTGTTTCTTGTGCATTAGTAAATCCAAATGCCATAACTGCAATTGCAGCCAAAATAATTTTCTTCATATTATTTGTTTTGGTTAAATTAATACTCAAATATAAATATTTACTTCATAAAAACGAATTTTTATTTTAACAAATAAAACGGCAATAAGACTATAATCTGCTAAATAAATACAAGTTAGAGTCTAAAATTAATTCTAAAACAAAAAACCTCCCTCAAAAACGAGGAAGGCTTTATAAAAAAACTAACTAAATTTTTTCTTAGAAGTGTAATGCAAATCCAACGTTTAACTGAAATATACTCTTGTAATAATCATCGTTTAATGAAATATTGTAACGAACTCCTGGCTCAACAGAAATATTTTTCCCTACAAACCAAGCGTAACCACCTTGTAATCCTAAATAAGAAGGATTTTCATCAACACCTTTCCAACTAACTCCATTATAAGAAAGCTCCACAGGAAATTTGTTTGCTACATAATATTTAGCTCCTACTTTATAAGAAAAATTGCTTACGACATGTCCTCCATCCCCATAACCTAAACCAACTTTTATAGCTAAGTTATCAGCCACAAAGTAACCGCCCTCTGCTCCGATATTCCATTGTGTTTCACCATCAGATGATGATAATCCAAATGAAGTACTTCCAACACCTGCTCCAAAACCAGTATTAGCTTCAATTAAATACTTTCCTTTAGCAGTTTGTTCCTGCGCATTCGCAAAACCAAATACCATTACTGCAATAGCAGCTAAAATTACTTTTTTCATGTTTTATTTTTTTTAATTACAAAAAATAAAAGTAAAACTATACCTACAAATAAAAAGCCACAATACGGTCGAAAAGTATTAAAATAAGACAGAAAAAAACGATTAAAAACAATTCTGATAATCAGCGCTCTAAGAGCTATTTTCGCATTTTTCAATCGTAAAAAACGAGTTTGAGTGCGAATTTTATTAATTATTTAATCCAAAATATAATGCAATAAAATGCTAAATATGTAGTTTTGAACTTTGAATAACATTTTAAATACCAATTTTAAAAAACATTTTTTTATGAAGAAAATAATTTTAGCAGCTGTAATGTTCATTGCAACATCAGCTTCAATACAAGCACAATTTTTAAAAGTCGGGGTAAAAGCAGGGGTTAACTTTGCCAATCAAACTGGAGATGCTTCTTTTAGTGGAATAAATTACAGTAAAGATGGTATCACTAGCTACCACGCAGGTTTAATTGCCGAAGTTAAATTGTTAGAGAAATTCTCAATTCAACCTGAGCTTTTGTATTCTACTCAAGGTGCTTCGTACAAAAATGCACTTGGAGAATTTAAAAACGAATTAGGATATATTGCTATTCCAGTTATGGCTAAAATATATGTAACAAAATCTTTAAGTCTAGAGGTAGGACCACAAGCATCATTTTTAGTAAGCAACAAGAAAGAATTTGATGTTCAGGATCCTAAAACTTTTGACTTTGCAATTAATGCAGGACTTGGTTTAAAGATAACTGAAGGTATCTTTATTCAAGGTCGCTACGGTTTTGGTTTAACTGAGGTTTCTTCTAAAGCTGATCTTAAAAACTCTGTATTCCAACTTTCAGCTGGAATTATGTTGTTCTAAAAAATATATCACATACTTTTAAAAAAACCGTTCTAATAATTAGAACGGTTTTTTTATTTTTACAAAAATTACATTTATGAAAATCTGCATTATCAACGGACCCAATTTGAATCTTTTAGGAAAAAGAGAACCCGAAGTTTACGGAAGCCAAACTTTTGAAGATTATTTTGAAACGTTGCAACAGAAATTCCCGAACATTGTACTTTCGTATTATCAAAGTAATATTGAAGGCGAATTGATTGGAAAAATTCAAGAAGTAGGTTTTACATTTGATGGAATAATTTTAAATGCAGGTGCTTATACTCATACTTCTATAGGTTTAGGCGATGCGATGAAAGCTGTAACCACTCCAGTAATCGAAGTTCATATATCGAATACTTATGCACGCGAAAGCTTTAGACACCAATCTTATTTATCCGGTAATGCCAAAGGTGTAATCTTAGGCTTTGGATTAAAGAGTTACGATCTGGCGATTCAATCTTTTTTGTAAAGTATTATTTAACAAATTATTAATAGGCTCAGATTTAACTTATTTTATTTTTGTAGAAAGCCACTTCTATGAAAAACTATACTTTATTTGCCTTTTTATTTTTTTCGATTTCAAACTTTGCCCAAATCAAAGGAACTATAACTGACGAAAAAGGAAATCCCTTACCTTTTGTTTCTGTTCTTGAAGAAAACACTTATACCAGCACAACTTCAAACGAACAGGGAAAATATCAGCTCAATGTAAAAGAGGTTGGTAAAAACAAGATTGTTTTTCAGTATTTGGGATTTAAGACTCAAAAAATAACGGTTTCACCAGACTCGAAAATTGTCCTTTTAGACATCAAGCTTCTGGAAGAAAGTTTTGCATTAAATGAAGTTATCATTGATCCTAAAAACAATCCAGCCAATGCAATTATAAAAAGTGCTATTGCCAACAAAAAAGATAACTCTGATAAAACTGCACGCTATACCGCTGATTTTTATTCGAAAGGAATTTTTAAAGTAAAAGATTTACCCAAAAAAATTCTTGGTCAAAAAATAGATATTGGCCCTGATATGTCTTCTAATTTAGATTCAACAGGAACAGGAATTTTGTATTTATCTGAAACCATTTCGAAAATTTCTTTTGAAAAACCAGACAAATTGAAGGAGAAAATTATTGCTTCGAAAATTTCCGGAAACAACAAAGGCTACAGTTACAACACAGCAACTTTATCAACTTATGATTTTTATGATAATACGCTAGACTTTGACGTAAAACTTATTTCGCCTATAGCCGATAATGCATTTAGCTACTATAAATTTAAACTCGAAGGTAGTTTTTACGATGATAATAATCAGCAAATTTATAAGATCAAGGTAACTCCTAAACGAGACAAAGAACCCGTTTTTGAAGGTTACATTTATATCCTTGATGACAGTTTTGCCATTTATGCAATAGATATGGACATTAAAGGGTACCGAATGAAAAATGAATTCACGGAAGTAATGACTCTAAAACAGAGCTTTAGCTACAATTCTAAAAATAAAATTTGGACCAAAAATGCTCAAACGCTTTCTTTTAATGCGGGTATTTTTGGAATTAAATTTTCAGGAAAATTCAATTACGTGTATTCCAATTATGAATTCCCTGATTCTTTCGCGAAAAAAACTTTTGGAAATGAAATCGTAGCTTTTGAAGCCAATGCCAATAAAAAAGATGATGCTTTCTGGAATTTAATTCGTCCAATTCCTTTAACTATTGAAGAAAGTACGGATTACACAAAAAAGGACAGCTTACAAAATATCAGAAAATCACGAAAATATACGGATTCGATCGATGCCAAAAACAATAAATTTAAACTTTCGAATGTTTTAATAGGTTATACTCATAAAAATACCTTCAAAAAAGAAACCTTTGAATATAAAGGATTACTAAATATAACATCACTAAGTTTTAATACGGTTCAGGGATTTAATCTGGATTCTGGTTTCTCGTTCAAAAAAACAGATGAAGAACTAGGAAAAAGCACTTCGATAAGTACTACTTTCAATTATGGATTTTCGGATGACCGTTTTCGCGTTATTGGACAAATTAGCCATAAGTTCAACAATATAAATTATGCCACCATTTCGGCCATCGGAGGTACAAAAACAGCTCAATTTAATAGTGCAGAACCTATTAGCAAACTTATCAATTCCATAAGCTCTTTGTTTTTTAAAGACAATTATATGAAATTGTATAATTTAGAATTTGCCCAAATCAACTATTCACAAAACCTTATTAATGGCCTAAATCTTAATGCTAAAGTAGCCTACGAGCAGAGAAAACCACTTTTTAATACGACTGACTATTCTTTCTTTAAAAGAGATGATACATACTCGTCTAATAATCCACTAGCACCAGATGACTATGTAAATCCTGCTTTTAACCAACATCATTTATTTAAAGCTGCTATAAGTACCCGAATTAATTTTGGAAATAAATACATTTCAAGACCTGATGGAAGATATAATATTAAGAATGAAAAATATCCAACTATCTTTCTCGCTTTTGAAAAAGCTTTTGCGGCTAGCGAGAAAAAATATGAATTTGAACGTTTGGGCGCGTCTGTACAATACGATTTAACTTTAGGGAATAAAGGTGTTTTAGGTATGAATTTTAGAGCTGGAAAGTTTTTTAATGCCGAAAACATTTCATTTATCGATTACAGACACTTTAATGGAAACCAAACTCACATTGGAACAAACGAACGTTATTTGAATGTTTTTAACTTAATGCCTTACTATTCTAACAGCACAAATGATAGTTATCTTGAAATACATTCTGAATATAATGATACAGGATTTATCATGAATAAGATTCCGCTTTTGAATCTTTTAAAATCTACTATGAATATCGGATTTCACTCATTGGCAATTCCTGACAGAAAACCATATTCTGAATTTACAATTGGTTTAGACAACTTAGGTTTTGGGAAATTTAAAGTTTTCAGAGTCGATTACATTCATTCGTATCAAAGTGGAATTCAGCAAAACGGTGTTGTACTTGGATTGAAGATTTTGAATGTTTTAGATTAAAGCTACTGAGGAACAAAGGTTCAAAGGGACAAAGGAGAAACATTTCATAAGGCTTCGACTTCGCTCAGCCAGACAAAAAAGATCTTATAAAAAAAATCCGTTTACTCTAAAAGAATAAACGGATTTTTGTTTTTTTACATTTCAAATAAAAACGGTGGTACCTCAGCACCTTTGAATCTCTAAGAGTGATAATCATCTGGTTCAATATGAATCAAAACATTACCCAATTGAGGTATTTTTTCTTTTAATTTATCTTGTAATTTATGTGATAATTCATGTCCTTCTTTTACCGAAATTTGAGCTGAAACAATAGCATGAAGATCAACATGATATTTCATTCCGGCTTTACGTATAAAACATTTTTCGGTTCCTAAAATGCCCACAACGGTTAAAGATGTAATTCTGATTTCTTCTACTAAATCATCATTCAAATTCTCATCCATAATTTCGCCAAGCGCAGGTCTGAAAATTTTATAGCTATTATAAAGGATGAAAAATGCAGCAAAAAGCGCCGCCCAATCATCTGCAGATTCATAACCTTTCCCCATTATTAACGCAATCGAAATCCCGATAAACGCGGCTACAGATGTAATTGCATCACTGCGATGATGCCATGCATCTGCCGCCAATGAAGAACTATTGGTTTGTCTACTGCGTTTCATTACTAATCGAAAAGAATATTCTTTCCAAATAATAATAGCACCCAAAACATACAAAGTCCATGATTTTGGCAAATCATGTGGATTCTGAATATTAGCAATACTTTCGTATCCAATAATGGTTGCCGAAGTAATTAAGAACCCAACAACCAAAAATGTAATTAAAGGTTCTGCACGACCGTGACCATACGGATGATTTTCATCGGCAGGTTTATTCGAATATTTGATTCCGAATAAGACCAAAAATGACGAAAATATATCTGTAGTCGATTCGATTGCATCTGCAATTAAGGCATAAGAATTGCCAAAAAAACCTGCCAAGCCTTTTATAACGGCTAAGCAGGTGTTTCCAACTATACTAAAATAGGTAGCTTTTATAGCTTTTTCTTCATTTGTCATTATGAGACTTTATTTACGCTCTCACGATTTTTGCTCCAATAGCTCTTAATCGCTCGTCGATACGCTCGTATCCACGGTCGATTTGTTCAATATTTTGAATTGTACTTGTTCCTTTTGCAGAAAGTGCAGCGATCAATAATGAAATTCCGGCACGAATATCTGGAGATGACATTGTTGTTGCTTTTAATTGAGATTCAAAATTATGTCCCATAACAACCGCTCTGTGCGGATCACATAACATAATTTTTGCTCCCATATCGATTAATTTATCAACGAAAAATAAACGGCTTTCGAACATTTTTTGATGAATTAATACATCTCCTTTTGCTTGTGTCGCCACAACCAAAACAATACTCAATAAATCAGGTGTAAATCCTGGCCAAGGTGCATCTGCAATTGTTAAGATAGAACCATCGATATCTGTTTTCACTTCATATCCGTCTTTATGAGCTGGAATATAAATATCGTCGTTACGTTTTTCGATTGTAATTCCAAGCTTTCTAAAAGTATTTGGAATCAAACCTAAGTTCTCCCAACTTACATTCTTGATAGTGATTTCGCTTTTTGTCATAGCCGCAAGACCAATCCAAGAACCAATCTCGATCATATCAGGAAGTATTCTGTGTTCGCAGCCTCCAAGGCTTTCAACACCTTCGATAGTCAATAAATTTGAACCAACTCCGGTAATTTTAGCTCCCATCGAGTTCAACATTTTACATAATTGTTGCAAGTAAGGCTCGCAAGCTGCATTGTAAACTGTAGTTGTTCCTTTTGCCAAAACAGCAGCCATTACAATATTTGCTGTTCCTGTAACTGATGCTTCATCCAGCAACATATCTGTACCTTTTAATCCTTCTTTTGGAGATTCTACTCCATAAAAATGATCTTCTCTGTTGTATCTGAATTTTGCTCCAAGGTTAATAAAACCTTCAAAGTGTGTATCTAACCTACGACGGCCAATTTTGTCTCCACCTGGTTTAGGAATATATCCTTTTCCGAAACGTGCTAAAAGTGGTCCAACAATCATAATAGAACCACGAAGCGCTCCTCCTTCTTTTTTGAAAGCTTCGGTTTCTAAATATCCAACATTAACCTCATCAGCTTGAAACGTAATCGAACCCGCTTCATTGCGCTGAATTTTCACTCCTAAATTACCCAACAATGTGATTAATTTATTAATGTCAATAATATCGGGAATATTATTAATTCTAACTTTCTCTCCTGTTAGAAGCACAGCACACAAGATTTGTAATGCCTCATTTTTTGCTCCTTGCGGAGTGATTTCTCCTTTTAAAGGAATTCCTCCCTCGATTTTAAAAACTCCCATATATTCTTTTTAAGGTTCTGAGGTTCTGAGTCCTAAGGCACTGAGCTAAAATTCTTAGTAGCTTAACATCTTAGTAGCTTAGTCCCTTTTTATTTCTGATTGTTATTTTTCACAAAAGGTTTTTTACCACCTTTACTGTTATTTTTATTGCTTTGAATTTTTGGCTGTCCTGCTGGTGTGATTTTGTTTGAAATACGTTTATTGGTACGCATTAAATCTGTCGTGTTTAAAAGTTCCTCTGTACTTTGCAGCAAATTAATTTTCCCACCAGATAATTCATATAGATGCTCAAAAATCACATCATCTTTTACAGTGTCTTTGTTCCAGCTCAAATACGACTTTTTCATATGATTGGCAATTACTAAAACCAATGCATTTTTCATTTCGCCATCTTCCCATTTATTGGCAACATCAATCATATATTTGATATTGTTACCATAAAATCTGTATTTCGGAAAGTTTTGCGGATATTGTAAAACATCTGGTTTTAATTGCAATACATCGCGGGACGGAATTGGGTATGGCGATTCTACATCTAATTTAAAATCAGACATAATAAAAAGCTGATCCCATAATTTGTGCTGAAAATCAGGCACATCACGCAAATGAGGATTTAAGCTTCCCATGACCTGAATGATGTATTTTGCGGCTTTATTACGCGTTTCAGCATCTTCGATTGCAGTAGCCTGATCGATCAGTTTTTGCAAATGACGACCGTATTCTGGAATAATTAAACGCTGTCTTTCAGAATTGTATTCTAAATTAAAAACAACATCATTCGCGACTTCTTTTTTATATTTTTCGTTCATAAGTTATAATGAAACTATGCCCTCTATAGTAGAAACTTCTTTGTACTTGATAATCACTTGATCAGCACTATGCATGGTAACATCTATAGAAACGCTGGTAAATTTACCTGTTTTAGATTTTGTTGTTTTAATAACTGCTCCCATACCATCAAAGGATTTTTCAACTCGCTCTACATTATCATCTACTGAAGGCACAATGAATTTGTACAAGTATTCTGCTGGCCAAGTATTTGAATTGTCCAACTCAACCTTTAATCTTTCGTAAAATTCGGCGGTGTTTTTTTCTTTATCGTTTTCCATTCGTAATTAAAAATAAACGCAAATATACGGTTTTGATTTTAGATTTCAGATTTTAGATTTTAGATTTTTCAGGATGCAAAAGCGAGTACTTTTTCGACACTAATTCCACTAATTTTCACAAATTACAATCGAACTAAAATCATCAAATAAAATTGGTAAAATTCATGGCAAACTTTTATATTTGATATACTTTGCGACTTCGCGACTTTGCGAGATTAAACCACAACACAATGAAAAAAATCTTTTTTTTACTCTTTACAATTTTCTTTTTTATCAATACAAAAGCACAGGAAATCAAAACGATGACTTATTTTCAGAATGACACCATCAAACTGGATTTAGATTTATACTTACCTCAGAAAAAATCGAATGAAAAAATTCCATTAATCATTTTTGCTTTTGGAGGAGGTTTCTCTGGCGGAGAACGTACGAGCGAGAAAGATTTTGGAATGTTTATGGCAAAAAATGGTTATGCTGTTGCGAGTATTTCATACAGTTTATACATGAAAGGAAAAGATTTTGGCTGTAAAGGAACTTTAACAGAGAAGATAAAAGCAATTCAAATTGGTGTAAGCGATATGTGGCAGGCAACTTCATTTTTGATTGAAAATGCCAACAAATACAATCTCGATCCTTCTAAAATCTTTATCTCCGGAATTAGTGCCGGTGCAGAAATTGGTTTTCATGCCTCATTTTGGGATTACAAACTCATGAATTTATACAAAAGCAATTTACCGCAAAACTTCAAATATGCCGGTTTTATTGGAGGTTCCGGAGCGATTCAGGATATTAATTTAATCACAAAAGAAAAAGCAATCCCAATGTTATTGGCACATGGTAATAATGACGATACCGTTCCGTACAGCGCGGGCTCACATCGCTCCTGCCCAACAAATGCTTCGGGCTGGTTGATTCTTTTTGGTTCTTATGCCGTTTATAATCATATGAATGATCTTCATAAAGATATTGAGCTGATTACTTTTTGTGGTGGCGGACATGAATTCTCTGGCTACCTTTTTCATCAAGGACAACAATATGTTTTAGATTTTGTGAATGATGTTTTGAAAGGAAAGAAATTCGAATCGCATATTATTATTCCTTCGGAGAAGAAAATTACGAGTTCTGGGAAATATTTGTTTTGCGAATAAATTAAAGTTCAGATGGAAAATGAAAATCGATTATAAAAATTTTGAAATTGAATTACTTCACGATTATAATAATCTAAATTCAATTATTAAATCAAAAAACAATCAAATTAATTTTGAAAGTGAGAAAGAAAACGAAGTATCTAAAAGTAGCCATTATATTGTAGTGAAGGAACTTGGAATTGAAATTTCTAATATTACAATTTACCAAACCAACAATATAAGCGGGATATTCGAAGACACTTTTATTATTGAAGATGATAAAATTTGGGTTATTAGCGACAACACAATCTACTGCGTAGAAATCCCTTCATCAAAATTAATCTGGCAGAAAGAATTTGACTTAGTAACAAACTACTCTATTCATAAATTAAAAAACACCTTTATTGTTCGCGGGGAATTATTAATTTTCAGAATCTCAAAAGAAGGCGAAATTATCTGGAGTTTTAGCGGTCGAGACATTTGGTTCAATCCTGAAGGTTATAATGAATTAACCATCGAAGAAAATGCAATCAGATTATTTGATTTTGACTCTAATGAATATGTTATAGATTTTGATGGAAACCAAATAGAAGATATTCCAAGAGTATTTCCTCAAGAAATTAAAAAGAAATGGTGGAAAATATTTGGCTAAAGTCAAAGCTCATAAAATCATTTAATTCGTTGGTTAAAACCAACGGCTAATCATAAAAACATTCAAAACTTGCTACCTTCCATATTATAACTGGACTAAAGTCCAGCCCTACAATATTTGCCGAGCCTGCGGCTCTTTTTGGTTTAGGTTCCAAAGGAACAATTCATCTTGTAGAGCTGGACTAAAGTCCAGTTACGGCAATAATTATAAAAAAAATTGCGAAATCATTCGCTCAAGGCAAAATAATCTTTTTAAATACAATAAGTTTAGGTAAATTTGCGCTTTATTTTACGAAAGTGCAAAAACAAATCATAGTTCTCATTGGTGGCCCGGGAACGGGAAAATCTACTCTTATCAACGAATTAGTAGCTCGTGGCTACTGTTGTTACCCTGAAATTTCAAGACAAGTTACACTCGAAGCGCAACAACGCGGTATCGAACAATTGTTTCTGGAACAACCTTTGTTGTTTAGCGAAATGTTGTTGGAAGGCCGTATTAAACAGTTTAAAAGTGCACTTGAAGAACCTCATGATGTAGTTTTTATAGATCGCGGAATTCCCGATGTTACCGCTTACATGGATTATATTGGCGACGAATATCCAGAGCATTTTGCTAAAGCTTGTGAAGACTTTAAATATTCTAAAACTTTTATTTTACCGCCGTGGGAAGAAATTTACGAAAGCGACACTGAACGTTACGAAAATTTTGAACAAGCATTGACGATACAAAAACATCTTGTTGAAACCTATCAAAAATACGGATACAACTTAATTGAAGTACCTAAAGATACGGTTGAGAACAGAATTCTTTATATCTTAGATAAAATTTAGGCATGTTTTAAAGTTGTAAAACTAGAAACTGATTTCTAAATTTTTTAACTTTAAAACAAGACTAATGCCTGAAGCGCAAGAAATTCTTTTAAAATACTGGAAACACGACAGTTTTAGACCGTTGCAAAAGGAGATTATTGACTCGGTTTTGGACGGTCAGGACACTTTTGCCCTACTCCCAACAGGTGGCGGAAAATCAATTTGTTTTCAGGTTCCGGCAATGATGCAGGAAGGTATTTGCCTGGTTGTTTCGCCTTTGATTGCCTTAATGAAAGATCAGGTGGCAAATTTGCAAAAGCGA
>Ga0302173_10000346_pt1 | contig 25277 bp, 23 predicted proteins | sample I_Fen_N3_1_FD_198785 | JGI IMG/M metagenome (GOLD analysis project Ga0302173, IMG submission 198785) | Peat permafrost microbial communities from Stordalen Mire near Abisko, Sweden - I_Fen_N3_1 | ecosystem: Environmental > Terrestrial > Soil > Wetlands > Permafrost | place: Sweden: Abisko... | reverse complement strand
CTGAACAACTACAAATTTGGCGTTTTGCAAGGCTTTTTCGATACGTCGTGAATCTGGTAAACTTACCATCGGATTGGTACAAATAATCCAGACAGCTTTCATTTTTCCAGATTCCAGTGCTTCAAACATTTCAGTCGCAGTTAAACCGGGTTTGTCTGAGATTTCGTCTACGCTCCAAAAATTGGCTACTTCTTTGCGATGTTCAGGATTTGCAATGTCTTTGTGTGCGGCCAATAAAGTTGCCATTCCGCCAACTTCGCGTCCGCCCATTGCGTTAGGTTGCCCCGTTAAAGAAAATGGTCCGGAACCGGGTTTCCCAATTTGTCCAGTCAATAAAGATAAATTTAATAAAGCCGTATTTTTATCTACACCAACGGCACTTTGATTAAGTCCCATCGCCCAAAGCGAAATAAATCCTTTGGCTTTTCCTATAATATCTGCGGCAAGTTTAATATCGTTTACTGATATTCCGCATAGTTTAGACGCTTTTTCAAAAGAAGTACTTAAAACTAAATCCCTGTATTGTTTGAAATTTTCAGCATGATTTTTTACAAAATCATGATCTACGTAACCTTTTTCGATAATGCGTTTGGCAATTGCATGATATAGAATAATATCAGATCCAGGAATAATCTGTAAATGCAAATCGGCGAAAACAGCCGTATCTGTTCGTCTTGGATCAATACAAATGATTTTTATTTTGGGATTATTCTCTTTGTGCTTTTCGATTCTTCTAAATAAAATGGGATGACACCAAGCGGGATTTGCGCCTGTAATCAGGAAAGTATCTGCTAATTCGATATCTTCATAAGCAATTGGTACAGAATCTTCTCCAAATGTTTTTTTATAACCCACAACTGCAGAACTCATGCAAAGTCTGGAATTGGTATCGATATTATTGGTTTTCAAGAAACCTTTTACAAGTTTGTTTACTAAGTAATATTCTTCGGTTAAACATTGTCCTGATATATAGAAACCAACACTATCTGGCCCGTGTTTTTTTATGATCGAAGTAAAAACAGCTGCGGCACGATCAAGAGCAGTATCCCAACTTACGCGTTCGAGTGGATAGGATTTACTGCCTCGCATTTCCGGATATAAAATTCTATCTGAAGTGTCGTTGACAACATAATGCAAATTCATTCCTTTAGAACAAAGCATTCCTTTGTTTACCGGATGGTCTTTGTCGCCTGTTACCATCACACCGTTTTTGGCATCGTTGGTAACGATTATCCCACAGCCAACGCCGCAATAGGAACAGGTAGTTTTGATTTTGGTATTTTGCATGGCGACTGTTTTTAATACAACTAAATTAAATCTAAATAATTCACTTATTTATCTTAAAGCAAAAATAAGTATTTATACGTAAAAATACTTATTTTTCGAATTTATTTTTTTATTTTTGATAAAATTAAAATAGGATCAACAAATTAGTTTTCAATTGAATAAAATTAGAACTCATGAAAGAAGAGCAAACAGTTTGTTATTGTTGTCCCAATGAAAATTGCTTTATCAAGAAACATTTGCATTTAGAACAAATGAGGCAATTTATTTTGAAGAAGAATAGTTTTGTTTGTAAAAAAACGAATCAGTTTATTACTGAAGGTGCTCCATTGCAAGGGCTTTATTTTATTTGTAGCGGAAAAGTAAAAACGGTTAAAACGGGAATAAATGGTCGTGAACAAATTGTGCGTCTGACTACAAATGGCGATACTATTGGTTTTCGAGGGTTTGGAACTTCAAAACGTTATTTAATTGGTGCTTATGCTCTTGAAGATACTGTTTTATGCAATTTTAGTAATGAAACAATGTTGGAAATACTGCAAAAGGTTCCCGAATTTACGTATGCTTTAATGTTGTTTTATGCTGATGAACTAAACAAAAGCGAAAATAACATTCGTAAAATTGCTCATATGAATGTTCGCGAACGAGTGATTGATTTGTTACTGTATATCCATCGTAAATTTGGACAAATAAATGGTTTAATTGATATTGAGCTTTCGCGAAAAGAAATTGCTGATTTTGCCGGAACCACAGAAGAACAAGCGATACGGATACTTTCAAGTCTTAAAAAAGAAATGCTAATTAAAACGGTTGGTAAGAGAATTGGTATTCTGGCAATTCCAGAATTGCGAACAGAAATTATTGAACATAAATATTTTTAAATTTTCTCTAACACATAGACTATGTGGTTTATTTAAAATGAAATGTCTTTTTCAATTTAGATAACTCTACGTTTCTATGTGTTAGAAATTAATTACGTATAATTACTTATTTTTTTCTTCCAACAAATCGAATTACTGACCCTTTTCCGTTGTGAAATAAGCCTTCGTTCAGTTCGATTTCTTTTTCTTCTAATTCGATGATTTCATAATTCGGAAAATCAGCTTGAATTTCTTCGATAGAGAATAAAGACTCAATGTCTTTTGGTCCGCCAACTTTATCGTTTATAGCAAGATATTCTAAGTGTTTTTTGCTAAAAGCTTCAAAAATAATGATACCATCTTTGCGCAAATAAGTTTCGAGCGTTTTGTGAATTGATGATTTTATTTCTGCAGGAAAGTGTGCATAAATTAAAGCAATAACATCAAATTGTTCGACTTTATAGTTCAATGTTTCTAAAACTCCAACTTTATAGTCGATTGTTACATTATTAGCTTCGGCAAGTTTTAATGCTTTATTTTTTCCTTCTTCGCTAATATCAAAAGCTGAAACTTTCCAACCCAATTTGGCAGCAAAAACGGCATTTCGTCCTTCGCCTTCGGCAGGAAAAAGGATTGTTCCTGTGTTTAGTTTTTCTATTTGTTCTTTTAAGTAATTGTTGGGATCTTCGCCATAAGCAAATTCTTCGCTTTTGTAGCGGTCGTCCCATCTTTGAGTCCAGTTATTCATAGTTTTATATATTGAATTTAATTATTAATAGTTTGTGATCGCTGTGTATTGTCCAGTCTTTATAAGTTCCAATTTCGACACTTTCGAGAACGGCTATAAAATCATTTGATGCAAAACAATAATCCAGATGATACGGCTTGTTTTCGTGCCGATACATATACAAAGTGGGATGTTTTTCTTTTCCCTGCGTTTGATTGTAATATTTATGATAGGCGCTAAAAATATTCTTTTCGGCTAATTTATGGACAACCGTTGTATGATTTCCTTCTCGTCGCGGTTTGTCCCAAATCGTATTACTGTTGAAATCGCCAATTAAAATGGTTTTGTTTTCTGAGATTAAATGTTCATAATAATTAATCGCTTTCCAAACCTGTGTTACATACGCACCATCTTTATCGGCGGGATTATTTGCCCAAACTGCAAATAGCGTAAAATCAATTTTTCCGCCCGTTACAGCAATTGGCAAAATGTTTTTGAAAGCGGGATTATGAAAATCTAATAATTGAAATCTATAATTGCTATAAGAGAAAACGCCAAGTCCTTTATTTGGATTTGATCCGTACCAAAGAATATCTGTTGGTAATTTTACTTCGCTTGAGAATTTAAGTTTTTCGGGACTTTCACACTCAGAAATTACGGCAATATCAGGATTGAAAGGGAGAATAAATTCTGCTTTTTTTCTAAATGCCATGTTGCAATTCCAAGCTATGATTTTCATTGTATAATTTTGATTAAATATTGTTTTTTTTAATCTGAACCTACAAGTTTTGTTTTGCCATTTTTGATGTCAACTTCTGCAAAATTATGCTTGCCAATGACAACAAGAAGTTTGTTTTTATTAAGTCCTATATATCTTATTTCAGGTTTTCCAACTTTGGGTTTTCCACAAATAGAAATTACATTAGTTTGCCAAATAAGTTTATTGTTTTTGTAAGAGCTTATTGTTTGTAAATCTTTCTCAACAAAGTAAATGACATTATTGCTTTTAATTCCTCTTTTTTGTGATTGTGCGAAATTTATCTCTGGATCTTTTGAAATTAAATCAGCATTATATTTTTGAGAAAAGCTTGATTGCGCTATAATGAATGTGAATAGAGATAACTTAAAAAGTTGTTTCATAAAGATTTTTTTGTTTGTTCAGCTTTGGTTTTAAATATTTTAAAAGAATAAAGTAATTTAAAATTTGAGATGAAATTATACTAAATAAAGCAATAAGTTGATAGTTTACATTTTGATGATGAAAATAATATATGTTTTTAATATTGACTGGCGTGGTGTATTTTATAATTTGAGATTCTAAAAAACAGTAGAAAAGATAAAATAAAATTAGAAGACCTGAAAAAGTTAAAATAGAGAAAAGATTCTTTTTTTTCTCTTTTTGTGATTTTGAAATAATATACAATCCAGTTGGAATTAATGCTATTATAAAACCTAAATCGGGAACAAGAAATCTAATTTCTTTTGCTCCGTAATATCTTAAATCATAATTACTAAATTCTGAAATCAGGATTCGTGTTAAAGATCTATATTGTATATCATAAAGTAATCCAATAAGAAAAAATACAATTATTGAAACAAATAAAATTATTAGACTTTTATATTTCATTATAAATTAGTTTTGATCTTTTCTTAATTCGATATTAAGATTAAAAAGTAATCATAATATGGGATTTTTTCAGAGAAATATGTCAAATATAATTAATTAAAATTTAAGGTAAGTTTCGATAAAAGACAAAAAAAGCCCTTCTTCAAAATAGAAAAAGGGCAGTTTGTACATGTCTATTTTATAGAGAAATTATTTTTTCCAACTAAAAATTCTGGGATTTACAGAAATCATTAACCAAGCCCAGTTGTTGGTATGTCCGGCATATCCTGGAGCTTTTAAAGCTTCTAATGTTGTTGTACCAAACATTTGAGAGTAACCTCCTGTAAGTGTGATATTTTTTTTGAAATTGAATCCGGCAGTAAAATCGACCTCAGTTCCTAAATACGAATCCATTTTTTTGTCTGCTACAACTACATCAGCAGCAGATAAGAATACGTGTGGCATTAATGCAAATTGCCATTTTTTTACATTGTAAGTAAATTTTAAATTGGCATCTTGTAAACCAACACTGTTTTGATGTCCTCCACCAACATAAAAATAATCCATATAACCGTTGAAAGCATGGTTGGTACCAAAAATAGGGTTGAATGATTTAATAACTGTGCTTTTATCATTCATATCTTTTCCTGAAAGATATTCGTAACCAATACCAGCTTTAAAAGATTCAGTTATACTGTATGCTAAGTTTACAGCTCCATCATAGGCACTAACTTGTTTGTCTGCACTTTTTCCGGTTTGCCCGTAGAAACTTAAATTACCATCAATTTTATTGTTTTTGTAAGTCAGGTAAGTACCAAAAGTTTGCTTGTAGTCTACCAATAATTTTTTATCGAGATTTGCATATTCGTAACCTGTATTCAAAAATAGCAAGCTTACGCCTAATTTGTTTGCATTAGTGTGATACCAAGCATATTGCATTGCTTTATAATTGGCAACAGTATAAGGAGTTTGAAATGTGTTTTCGGCATCAGAGTTATAGGCAAATCCCATATCTAGTTGATGGTTTTTTGGATGAAATGAAACCATTAACGCGTCGTGGCTTTGTCCTTGCTGTAACCAGTCGATTTCTCCCATAATACGTTGATTGTCATAAGAGAGTACTTGTCGACCGGCTCTTGCGCTCCATTTTTCAGATATATCATATTTTGCCCAGGCTTCGAAAACGGCTATACCATTTTTATCTGCAGTTGCAGTTGTGGGTACATCTCCCCATGTTCTTACATTCTGAAAAGTTAATTTAACAGTTAATTGATCCTGTTTGAAATCAAAGTTTAATCTTGAACGTTGCGAGATTTGAGAAGTGGCTTCCGTTCCTTCGGGTATAAGGGTTTTATATCCGTTACGATATTCAAAACGAGGTCTTAGTTGTAAATTTACGTCCAGCTCCTGAGCCTGAATATCATAACTTATTCCCACAAGTAGTAATAAAAGAATTATTTTTAGGTTTTTCATAACTTATATTGTTTAAAACTGAAACAAAATTATAAGAAAAGGATTTCTTTTTTAATGATAAAAATCATATTTAATAATTAGTTAAAGATGAATAAATTATTGTCTGTCAATTACTTTCGATAAGACAGGATGTTTTTCGTTCATGATTTTGGTAATTGTATAATGCATCCATATTAAACAAAGTGCTGAAAGTAGTAAAATGAAAATCCATGAACTTGACCAAATTCCGGTTGCGGTTAATAAGTAACCAAATATTATTGGCCCAAAGAAACCACCTAAACCGCCAATCATACCAACCATTCCGCCTACGACTCCAACTTCTGTTGGGAAATATTCCGGAATGTGTTTGTAAACCGCTGCTTTACCAATTCCCCAAGAAATACCAATTAAAATTACTAAAATTAAGAATACCCACATATTAGCATCAAACTTAATTACAGTAATTCCCTTAGCAAGAAGTTCTTTTTTCTTTACAGTTTGATTTTGCTCTACTACAACTTGTTGCCACGATGTTTTGGTTGGGAAAATCGCATTTTCAGATTCGCTTTCTTTTTTCTGTGCAACAACAAAATCAGTATCTCCAATTTTTATTTTTTCGTTCGAAACTTTGGTTATCGTTCCTTTTTTAGTAGCCAAAACGCCGGGACCGGTTGTTGTAATTTCCATTTTAGGAATCATTAATAAAGCACTCAAAATCACTGATGAACTCAAAACCCAATACATAACTTTTCGGGCACCATATTTATCTGATAAATAACCTCCAAAAGCTCTGATTACTCCAGATGGCAAACTGAAAAGTGTAGCAAATAATCCGCCCATAACCAAACTGGTTTGATAGACGTTCATGAAATTTGGCAGTAACCATTGTGAGTAAGCAACGAAACAACCAAAAACTAAAAAGTAATAGGCTCCAAAACGCCAAACGCGTGCTGATTTTAAAGATTGAAGCATTTGAGAAACAGTTTTGGTATTGTTTTCTATCTTTTTGTTTTTAGCAAAAACTAAAAAGGCAAGTCCAATAATAACCAATGCAATTGCATAAATAACAGGAAGAATTTTCCATCCGTTTTGAGGATCATCTAAAGAGAAATGATTTAATAAGGAAGGCGCTAAAAAAGTTGTGATTGCAGCACCGGCATTTCCCATTCCAAAAATTCCCAGTGCGCGACCTTGCCATTCTTTTGGATACCAAATCGATGTATATCCAATTCCAACAGCAAAACTTGTCCCAACCAATCCGAAGAAAAAACTTAGTATAGCAAACGTAATAAAACTATTAGCGAATGGCAATAAAAATAGCGGAATAGAGCAGAGGAGGAGCAGGAGTGAGAAAACATATTTTCCTCCAAATTTATCGGTAAGTATACCAATTGGTAAACGCATGATCGAACCCGTTAAAATTGGGATTCCAAGAAGCCAACCAACTTGAACGACGCTCCAATGAAAAATTCCGTTATCGACCAAAAAGGTTACGAGAACTCCGTTTAATGTCCAACAGGCAAAACACACAGTAAATGCCAGTGTGTTCAAAAATAAAATCTTGTGTGATTGCGATAATGAATTTACAGTTTTCATAGTACTTATAATTTTTGATAAAAATAAGTACTATAGCTTAGTTTGAACCTGCTAAAACGCAGTTTTTGAAAAATAATTACGTATTAATACGTAATTTATTTAAAGCAAAGAATATTCAGTAGCTTTATTCGAAAGTTCCATAAGGTTCTTTACTTTTAGCTTTTTCATTAAGTTAAATCGGTGCACTTCGGCAGTTCGTTTACTAATTTCAAGTGCTTCGGCGATTTCTTTATTTCCTTTTCCTGATAATAAAAGTGTCAGGATTTCTTTTTCTCTTTTTGTAATCATCATTTCTTCGCCTAAGTTTTGCTTAGGTTCTAATGATGTCGACGAATTTGTTAATTGGCTTATTAAGATTGAAGATATGTCTCCGCTAAAATATTTTCCGCCTGCGGCAACCGTATGTAACGCTTTTAAGAATTCTTCTTTGCTTGAACCTTTTAGTAAATAACCATCGGCTCCGGCTTTGATAGATTTCAAGACATATTCTTCAGATTCATGCATTGAAAGCATAATGATTTTTACAGCATTATTTTCATTTCTAAGTTTTTCTACTACTTCAATACCCGTTAAGTTTGGCATGCGAATATCTACTATAAGTAAATCTGGTTTACTGGTTGCAACGACTTCAAGAGCATCGGCACCATCTATGGCTTCGCCTACAACTTCAATGTTTGCTTCGTTTTCCAGTAATGATTTTATTCCATCTCTTACAAAAACATGGTCATCTGCCAGAACTACTCGAATGTTATTACTCATGGTTTACTTAATTTTGATTCTGAATTTTTACGTATATTCATCTATAAATATGATGCTAATATACGTAATTTTTGAATTTGAAAATTAGAAAATCTGGCAATTTGAAAATTTGATAATTTGACAATGTAAAAGGAAGGTTGTTAATCGGTTATTTTTTTTGCTCTATTTTGTAATCTCGACGAATGAGAGATCACAATTATATTTCGACAAAGATTATCGATTTTGATTACGGACTTCTCCCGAAGCTTCGGGATCGCTCAGTCTGACAAATTTGTATATGAAGTTTGTAGATAATTTTCTAATTATCAAATTGCCACATTATCTATTGAATCAAATCGGGATATTAAAAGTAATCCTGGTTCCTTCTCCGAGAATTGATTTGATAAAAACACGCCCGTTTATGTATTGAATTCTTTCCTTCATAAACAATAATCCCATTCCGGATTCGCTGTTTCGCTTTTTGTCTACCGCATTGATATCAAAGCCTTTTCCGTTGTCATCTATAATAACGCTCAACAAAGTCTCGCTGTGAGAAAGTTGCACAATTATATGAGATGATTCGGCATATTTTATAGCATTGTTGATGGCTTCTTGCGTTAGACGATAAATGTTGATTTCGATTAACGAATCTAAGCGCTGGTCAAAATCGGTTTTATTGTAAAAGAGGATTTCTTTTCCGGTTAGTTTCGAAAGTTCCTGAGTAAGTTTTGAAAGCGAAGAAACTATACCGTGATCGCTCAATTCCGGTGGCATTAAGTTGAAGGTTGCGGTTCGAACTCCTTTGATAATATCAAGTGATAGCTTTTTTAAATATTCTATTTTTTGAGCTGATTTTTCTTTGTCTTCCAGATTGATACTTTCTAAGCTAAACTTTAAACCTGTAAGCATTTGTCCAATTCCGTCGTGAATTTCTTTAGCAATTCGGTTTTGTTCGTTTTCTTGATTTTCGACAATTTTACTCGAAATAATTTTTTGCTGATTAATTTTTTCGTTACTGTTTTCCAGATTTAAACGCTCGACTTCACGTTGTGCTTTTTTGCGTTCGGTAATATTAAAACATACAATTAAAAGCTCTAGCTCATCTTTTTTAATCATTACCGGAACCATCGATAAATCTAACCAAATCGTTTGATTTTCTTTGTTAGTAATTTTAATTTCGCCTTGCCAGCCGCTGCGTTGTTTTTCAAAAATGATACGATCAATATTGATTTGTTCTTTTTCATCGGTAGTTAAAACTTCTGAGAATTTTTTATTGGATGAAAATTTGGTATAGTTTAAAAGTTTAGCAAATTTTTCGCCAACATGTATAATAGAACCATTTGGAGCTATACGGCAATAAAGCAACGTATTTTCCATGGCATGATTAAGGGATTTTAATTCTTTTACCGAGTTTTCCTTGATTTCGCTAATAATTTCTGTGTCGTAAGCGAGTTTTAGTGCTTTTTTTTCAGATGCTAAAAGTTTGGCGATAAGATTCTCTATTTTTTTATTGGTTGGTTTAAAAATAAAGAAAAACTCCAACAAAAGAACAAATAGGGTAAAAGCAAAAATCCAATATTCTATTTTGCGTTGTTCTGTTACTTTTTCGTGCGCTTCGATATCGTACTGACTTACGATTTGATTCATTTTCGAAAGAAAAATGCTTTCGTTTTTTAGAATAGTCTGAACTAATTTCTGATTGTTTTGGAAGCTGTTTTGTTGCTCTAAATTTGAGAGAAATAAATTTGTAGTTTCCGCAATATTGGAGAAACTAGGTCTTATTTCGCGATATAATTTAGATAAAGTTTTACTTTTTTCTTTTGGAAATGCCAAGGTATCACTGCCATTTTCTAATGCATTTTGATTGTTTTTCCAAAGTGATAAAACGCTCTTTAAATGTGCAATTTCTTGCTTTTTGGCACTGTCAACAACATAATTTAATATCAATACTTCTTTGACAATTTTTTGACTCAACATTCTTTGTTTTCCAGAAATATTGATGATTTTAGAATCGCTTAATTGTTGTTTTAAGTTGTATTGAACGAGAATCTGACTTAAAATAATGGTTAATGCAATAGTCCAAAGTGCAAAAAAATACCAACGGCGTAAATTTTTGAAGGTGATTTTATCTGCTGCTTCTTGATTGCTTTTTTTCATTCGAAGATACTTTTCTTTATATGGGGAAATTGAACTGTTTTTAGCTCATTTCAGATGATCTGATTATAACCCCAAAGACGCTTTTATCAAATTTAAGTTTTCTTCAGAGTAGTTAATTTTTAAAGCTTCCTGATGTCCTTTTTCAGACATTTTATCCCAAGTTTTTTTGATGATGTTTTTAAGTTTTTCTTCATCATGTTTGTGAACGAATGGATCTAGATAATATTCTAGAAATACAAGGCAAATTACATCTTCAAGTAATTGTGTTTCGGCATCTTTTTTAAGTAATTTTTTTTCGATTAAAAAAGAAACTCTCGCAATAAATTCCTGATCGTAACCTGCTTTTTCTAAAATTTCGGCAGCAGTTTTGGCGTGAAATTTTTTAAGATCTTCTCTCCATTTTAAATACCCAACGCGATCCATTGGGTAAGATTCGCGAGCGACTTTCCATCGACAAATATGCTGTGCTTTTGATGCAGTTTGAACTTCTTCTGAAGCATCTGGTTGAAATTGCATCAGTTTTTGATACATCCTGTTTGAATATAATAATTCTTTTGGATATTCTACATTTTGGTCGATTTCGATATTTGGATCCTGAGCATTTTCAGCATCAATCCATTCACTGGCTTTTTGAAAAGGTGTAGTCATTTTGTGTAGTCAAATAATAGATTTCAAATATAAGGAATTAGTAGGTAAGTCGAAAGTTTAAGGTCGCGGAGATGAAAGAAGCAAGAAGTAAGATTTGAAAAACTGTATCATCTTTCTTCTTGTTTCTTTTCTCTATAAAGCCTAATCCAAAAAACCAACAAAAACTTCGTTTTCAATTACTTTAACTGGGTAGGTTGCAATTTTGTATTCTTCTCCGTTTAGATTTGAACCGTCAACTAATGAGAATGTTTTTTTGTGCATTGGACACGCAATTTTCGGAATATCGTCTGTAGATCCTGTCATTCCTCTTGCTAATACCATTTCCATTTTGTGTGGACAAGCATTTTGGCATGCGTACCATTCGTTTCGACGTGCAAAATTAAAAATGGCTATTTGTATGTTTTTGTATTTGATGCATCCGCCGCGGTTTGTTGGAAAATCTGTTACTTCACCAGCTTTGAACCAAATTGTAGCATCGTTTGGATGTACGGTTTTGTATTGATTTAAAATTTCTTCCATTTTGATTTTATTTTAATTCCTGTTTCTTATCCCTCTTTTTACAATCAAGAGAGTTGATGGCGCAGTAAAAAAGAGGGTAAGAGGACAGCAAACGTTTTTGTGATATTTTTTTTCTTAATTTTTGCAATTTTATTTTGCGACTTTGCGTCTTTGCGAGATTAAAATAACTTTTTTACGACCAAGCCTTTGGCATTTTTTGATCTCTTAACGGAACAAAAACTACATTGTCGTCTTTGTCTTCAGAGTTTACAAAATGATTGAAACGTTTTAATAATCGCGGTTTTTCTAGTACTTGTTTCCATTCACATTCAAAAGTGTTGACTAGGCTTTGCATTTCAACTTCTAATGTTTCACAGATTCCTAAACTGTCTTCGATAATTACTTCTTTTAGGTATTCTAAACCACCATCTAATTTATCTAACCATGTAGCTGTTCTAATTAACGGACCTGCCGTGCGGATGTAATACATTAAAAAGCGATCCAGATATTTGATAACAGTTTCTTTGTCAATTTTTTCAGCTAACAAAACGGCGTGTTTTGGGTTCGCACCACCATTTCCAGCGATGTATAAATTCCATCCGCCTTCGACAGCTATTAATCCAAAATCTTTTCCACGAGCCTCAGCGCATTCACGAATACAAGCCGAAACACCGCCTTTTAATTTATGTGGAGAACGAATTCCTTTATATCTGTTTTCTAATTCAATTGCAAATCCTGCGCTATCGTCCATTCCGTAACGGCACCAGGCATTTCCGACACAGCTTTTTACTGCACGAAGCGATTTTCCGTAAGCATGACCACTTTCAAAACCATGATCGATTAATATTTTCCAGATTTTTGGTAAATCACTTAAGTGTGCACCAAATAAATCAACGCGTTGAGCACCCGTAATTTTGGTATACAAATCGAATTGTTTGGCAACTTCACCAATTACGATAAGTTTCTCGGCAGTAATTTCGCCTCCGGCAACTCTTGGAACTACAGAATAAGTTCCGTTGCGCTGAATATTGGCTAAAAATCTATCGTTAGTATCTTGAGTAGTAACGTGTTTATTTGCAGTGTCATTATAGATACTCGAGAAAATAGAAGCTACAACTGGTTTGCAAACTTCGCAACCGTCTCCTTTTCCGTGATGATCGACTACTTCATAGAAATTCTCGTATTTATTGATTTTTACTAAATCGTATAACTCTTGTCTGGTATATTGAAAATGCTCGCATATAACATCTTTAACTTCTTTTCCAAGTGATTTTTGAGTCGCTTTTACCAAGTCTGCAACCATTGGTTTACAGCCTCCACAGCCAGAAGTTGCTTTGGTATGTTTTACAACATCAGAGAAGTTTGAACACGTTTCGTTCAGAAGTGAACAACAAATAGAGCCCTTAGTTACGTTTTCGCAAGAGCAAATTATGGCAGTATCTGGTAAATCTAAAACACTTCCTAAACTAGAGCCTTCAGAACCATCTCTTGAACCTAAAATAAGATCTTCTGGATTTTTAGGCAGAGGCATTACATTACTATAAATATGGAAAAGAGAATTGTAATCGCTGGAATCTCCAACCAAAATTCCGCCCAATAAAGTTTTGGAGTCTTTGGTAACATTAATTCTTTTGTAAATACCTGTTAATTTATTTTCGTAAATAATGGCGGTTACATCATTATTTTCGATAAAAGGATCACCAAAATTCGCAACTTCAACACCAATTAATTTTAATTGTGTCGACATATCGATGGTTTCTCTCATGGTTTTAGAACCACTTAAGATTTGTTCAGCAGCGACATCGGCCATTTCGTAACCGGGAGCAACAAGACCATAAATATTTTGGTTATAAAGTGCCACTTCGCCAATCGCAAAAATAGAAGGATCTGATGTTTGCATTTGATTGTTTACCACAACGCCACCTCGAACACCGACTTCTAGTCCTGAAACCCGAGCCAGTTCGTCGCGCGGTTTAATTCCGGCAGATATAACCAACATGTCAACTTTTAACAATTCTTCATTGGCAAACATCATTCCAGTTATGCTATCTTTTCCATCAATATATTGAGTAGCTTTGTTAAGATGAATTCCTATGTTTAATTCTTCGATTTTAGATTGTAGCATATCGCTTCCGCCTTTGTCCAATTGTCTAGGCATTAAGCGTGGAGCAAATTCAACTACATGCGGATTTAATCCTAAATCACGTACTGCTTTTGCAGCTTCAAGACCTAATAATCCTCCACCTAAAACAGCAGCTTCAGTAGCGCCTTTTTGCTTTATTTTTTTGGCGTAAGCCATTATGGCGTCTAAGTCTTCGATGGTTCTGTAAACAAAAACACCTTCTTTTTCGACTCCATCAATAGGAGGAACAAATGCAGATGAGCCTGTTGCAAGAACTAAGTAGTCGTACTTATGAGTTTGTTCTAAATGCGTATGTATCGTTTTTTCTTCCCGATTAATATCTGTAATTAATTCAGAAGTATTTAAAGTAATATTGTTTTCTAAGTACCATTCGCTTGTTGATAATGATAAATCATCAGCAGTTTTACCTCCAAAGTATTCACTTAAGTGAACTCTGTCGTAAGCGCGCCTTGGCTCTTCGCCAAAGACTGTAATCTGATACTTTTCTTGTCCTGATTTTGCAATGAATTTTTCGCAAAATTTATAACCAACCATGCCGTTTCCAACTACTATTACTCTAATCATGATTTCTTTAATTAAGTATTATTATGCGAATATAAGTATTTGTACTTATAAAAATACGTATTATTGTTGTTTTTTTTAAGTATGGATTTGCTTTTTTCTACGTAATCTGTCTTGATCTTTTAAGTAGCGCGGGTTCGAAGTGTTTTATAATTTTAGATTTTTTTTGTAAGTGTGTTATTTTTCTTAATTTTATAAGACATTCGACCTAAAAAAATCATAAAAAGTACGGCTTCGTAATTTTTGGCTCAGTTTTTTCTAGAGGGAAAGCATAATAAAAAATATACAATATGAAAAAAGTACTTTTACTATGTGTCTTAGCGGCTTTGACGTTAAGCTGCAAGTCAGTCGCAGTTAAAAATTCGAACATGAAAGAAACAACTTCTCAAACAACTTCAGATGAAGAAGATCTAACAGTTTATTTTAAAGCTACTGGAAATGAACCATTTTGGGGATTGAAAATAGGGAAGGACAAAACTGTTTTTACATCGTTGATTGAAGGAATGGAATCTATTAGTTTTAAATCTGTAGAACCTATCAGAGCTATGGATGCAAATGTGAAGATGTATAAAGTTAACAACGGAAAAACTTCTGCCACAGTTACCATTCAACAATTCGACTGTCAGGATTCTATGTCAGGCGAAAAATCACCTTATACTGTTAAGGTCGAAATTAATGGTAAAACTTTAAATGGCTGTGGAAAATATATTACCGATTATCGTTTGCATGATATTTGGGTTTTGGAAGAATTAAATGGGAAGAAAGTTTCTCTAACCGATTTTCAAAGAGAATTACCAAGAATTGAAATTCATGCAGCAGAAAATAGATTTATGGGTTTTGGAGGATGTAATTCTATTAGTGGAAGTATCTTTTATGAAAAAGATTTATTGAGATTTTCGAATATGGTTTCGACTCTTATGGCTTGTGCACCTGGAAATAAAGAAGATGAGTTTACAAAAGCACTTCAAAGTACTATAACATATTCTGTAGGAAATAATAGATTGACACTTTCAAATCCGTCAGGAAAACTATTGGTTTTTAAGAAAGTAGATTAATTTAGGTTTGCAAAAATGTCTTAATGTGGTCGAAAAATAACCTTTAAAGCCCTTTTGTATTTTAAAAGTAGAATAATTTCGCAAGCTAAAACTTACAAAATTTATTTTACATGAAAAGGATTTTACTATTATTTATTGCTGTGTCGCTGACTTACAGCTGCAAGTCAACGAAAGCTGCAAGTACAGGAACTACTACAGTTGAAAAATCAATTGAAAAGAAATTACAGCAAACTTGGATTTTAGAGAACTTAAACGGAAAAGTAATTACTGAAAAAGACTTTTCAAATTTTCCTAAGATTTCAATAACGTCGTCGACATTTTCAGGTTCTACTGGATGTAATGCAATCAATGGGAACTTGCTTTCTAAAGGTGCAAATCAACTTCAGTTTTTAAATTTTACCTCTGAGACTAAAAAGTGTGGAGCAAAAAAAGAAGGTGAGTTTTTGCAATTGTTAAAAACGACTTCCGGTTATTCTATTGAGGATAATAAATTATTTCTTTCAAATCAGTTTGGCTTGACCATGTCCTTTAAAAAAGGGAATTAAAAAAAAGGCTTCGAATTAATCGAAGCCTTTTTTTGTACAATTTTGTCATCCTGACGAAGGAAGGATCACACGAGTAATTCAGTAAAGAAATTCGTCAATCTTTGTCGAGTTTCGAGTGTGATCCTTCGTTCGTCAGGATGACAAATATTACGGTTTATTTTGATTGTAACAAATACAAAATAAATCCGTGCACATCTGCGTCTTCGCGATAGCGAATCCTTTTAATCCGCGTGCTATCTCGCATTGCTATTCCAATAATTCTTTTGGATCTTCGTTGTCTTCTTCAATAAAATCAAGTTCTAAAGCTCTTACGGTTTGAACTGCATTTCCGGCAATACCACGAATAGAACCGTACATTCCTAAAGTATTATGAACTACTTTTTCGATTTGTTTTTCGCGCTGTTTCCAAATACGTTGCATTGCTCTTTTTTCGGCATCAAGATCACCTTGCATTTGAGTAAAACCTTCTACAATTCCTTCAATTTGTAATCGGAATTCGTTGCTGGTTAAAAAATCATATAACATCGACATTTTATCTCCTTTGTTTTCCTGAGCCTGAACCGCATGACTTACCTGAATTAAGGATTGACGTAAAACGGCACTTAAACCTTTGAACTCTTCATAAGTACAAATCCATATTCCGTCACGCATTCCCATTCGGTCCATTCCGGCCGGCATAACTTCGGTTACTAAAACTCCAATGTTGGCTCTTTTGGTTCTAATATCATTTTTGAATTTTTCAATCCACGCAGGCTGAAAAGCTTTGGTACGTTTACTTTCGTAATAAATAGAACCACAATTTTGCAATTCACGAGTATTTACAATCTGAAGACAATCGGCACCATTTGCACCTTTTTTAATTTCGTCAATAGTGTCTAATGGAAAGTTATTTGCCAGCCATTCTTCAATCGCTAACTCCATTACTTCACCTTGCAATTGCATAGAACCTTGTTCTTGCTTGCGCTTCATTTCTTCAATTAATTTCTTTTGATCGTCAGATTGTTTTTGGTATTCTTTGATTTTTAACTCGTTTTTCTCTTCTTCTTGTTTGCGAATTTTATCACGTTCAAGAACCAAGGTAGCATTGAGTTGCTTTTCGGCTTCAGCCTGAATGGCGTCTTTCATCTCCAGTTTTTCACGTTGAAGTTTGGCAATTTCGCCTTCCATTTTATTCAATTCTCGAAGTTTTTCTGATTTCTCCGAAAGCTCTTTTTCCATCAAAAGCAAACGGTCTTTATTTTCTTCGTCAAGTTTTGTTTTTAGTTTTTCGGTAATTTCCTTTTCGGCTACCTTTTTCTCACGTTCTAAACGTTCTGCAAAAAGTTCGTTTTCGTGTTTCTTTTTAGCTTCAAATTCGGTTTTAGCTTTTTCGAATTGTTCGTTTTTAAGTTCTAATTCTTTGGTTTGAGCATTGGCTTTTTGTTGAAATTCTTTACGAATACTATCTTCCAATTGATGTTTTAGTATATCATTTACATCTATATTAGTTCCGCAATTTGGGCATTGAATTGAAGATTGCTCAGCCATTTTTATTGATTTTATTGAGTAGAATTATAATCTGCTAAGGTATTTAAAAGTTCTCTTTTTATGATTATGAAAGGTGTGATAAATTGTAACGAATTTTTTTATAGCCACGAATTCATGAATTTTTTATTTTAGTTTGCGCAAAGATTGTAAAAATAAAATTCGTGAATTCGTGGCTAACTTTTTTTTAATAAAAACTCGACCGCATCTCGAGTAATTCCTGAATGATCTTCTTTTGAAGTAATTAAGGAAACATCGGTATATAAATTGACTTTTTTTAATTCGATAAAACCAATTTCAGGATCTTGATTGTTTTTTGCAATGTTCGATGGAACGATCGAAATTCCTAGTCCGTTTTTAACCAATTGCACTATCGAGTTTATATTGTTGGATTCGTGAACAACCTTGGGCGTAAAGCCATAAAAAGCACAAAGCTCCAGTAAAACTTCATGATAATGTGGTGCATAATCTTTGTTGAAGAACACAAAGGTTTCGTCCTTTAGATTCTGAATTTCTTTTTCTGAATTAATTTGAATTTCGTGTTTGTTGTAAACAACAGAAAATCCATCCTGAAACCATAATTGTGACTTTATTTTAGGCGATTTTATAGGCGATCGAATAATACCTAAATCTATTTTTCCTTGTTCTAAAGCTAATATTTGTTTGGTTGTAGAAATTTCAAAGAGTTTGAAATTTACATATGGAAATTGTTCTTTTAGATGTTTAATTAGTTCAGAAATGATACTTGAGTATATTGAACTTATATATGCGATTCTGAATTCGCCGGAAACATTCTCTGCGATTTTTGTAGTTTTTAAAGTAATGCGTTCCAGATTTTGAAATAGTTCTTTTACTTCTTTTTCAAAATATTTTCCTGCTTCGGTTAATTCTACTTTTTTATTATTTCTGTTGAATAAACGCGCCTGAATCTCTTCTTCGAGTTCTATAATTTGTCTGCTTAAGGGCGGTTGAGAAATAAAGAGTTTTTCAGCTGCTTTTGTAAAGTTTAATTCTTCGGCTACAGCCAAAAAATATTTTAGATGACGTAATTCCATAAATACCTATTAAGTATTAATAATTGCTAAAATAAGTATTTTTGAAGTATGTATGAAAGAAATACTTTTACAAAAAAGCTTTGCCACAGATTTAAAAGATTAAAATGATTTTTCTTTTGCCACGAATTTCACAAATTCAAGCGATAATTAATTCGTGAAAATTTGTGAAATTCGTAGCAAACAAATTGTCCGTAACATTTAAAAATCTTTCTAATCTTTTGAATCTGTGGCAGAAAAGCAAAAAAAATATAACTATGGAAAAATCAACGATTAAAGAGATTAAAGAAAGGTTTGATAATGATGTTGAACGATTTTCGAACTTAGAAACCGGACAAGTGGCAACTATTGATGCGACAATTTCCTTGGAATTAATTACAGAAGCGTCAAAAAGAATTGTTCCAATTGCTGAGAATGTTTTGGATATTGGTTGTGGTGCAGGAAATTATACTTTAAAAATGTTGTCTAAAGTGCCTAATTTGAATTGTACTTTGGTCGATTTGAGTTTGCCAATGTTGGATAGGGCTTTTGAAAGAGTTTCGGCAGAAACGAGCGGAAAAGTAGAGGTAAAGCAAGGAGATATTCGGGAAGTTGAATTGCCAGAGAGCCATTTTGATATTATTTTGGCTGGAGCTGTTTTGCATCATTTGCGCGACGATGAAGATTGGGAGACGACTTTTTCCAAAATATTTAAGTTGTTAAAGCCGGGTGGATGTTTTATGATTTCAGATCTTATCACACAAGATACTGATTTACTAAATGAGTATACATGGCAAATATATGGCGAATATTTGGAGGGAATTGGTGGCGCTGAATATCGCAAAAATGTATTTGATTATATTGCTAAAGAGGATACGCCAAGGTCAATGAATTACCAACTGGATTTAATGAAAAAAGTTGGTTTTAAAAGTGTTGAAATCTTACACAAAAATATGTGTTTTGGCGCTTTTGGAGGGATTAAGTAAAATTGTTTTGCCCTGAATTACAAGAATTTTCAGGAATTAATTCTTGAATCTTTTAATAAAAATTAGTGTAGTTCAGGGCACACAAAAAAACTATACAGTTTGTTTAGGAGCAGGGAATTTGGTTCTAAGATCAAAAACAAGTTCTGATGCTCCGTTTTGCTGTAAAATATCTAATTTTTCTACTGCTTCATCAAGAGTAGGAGTATGTCCTTTTGGAATCCACCACATTGCGGTGTGCGCTTTTCCGAATTTCGAAAACCATTCTTTGCGACGTTTTAAGAATTCGCTGTGAAAAGTATTGTACATATAATTTTCTAATGTTTCAATATTTTTCCAAACCGAAACATTTACAATTATTTGCTCATCATTGTACGGATTTAGATTTGTTGCATTATAACTGTCATCTTTTAATCGCCATATGAAACCTTCGCTTTTTTCAGCTAAAGTGTTTACAAGATCTAGATTGTCTACAAATTCTTTCATTATAGGATCGTTAATGTCAACCCCTCTCATTTTAGCAATATTAATTTCAGCCAGGTAATAATTACTCATATTCAGATGATTAATTGATGCGGCAAGTTAGTTTTTTACTCATTAATTATTTTAACTTTTTATAATAATTGTGTTGTTTTATAAACTTGAATTGGTGCAGCTACTAAGGATTCACTTTTAGCAATAAAATCTTTTAAGTGTGATTGGTTGTTATGAATATCTAAACCTGCCTGATCTTTCCATTCTTCCCAAATAATAAATACATTCTCGGCATTATGAAGATCGTAACGCACGCAAGCTGCTTCTTTTCTGGTTTCGGTAACCAAATGGTTTAACAGATTTTGTATTTGTTCTATGTTTTCTTTTTTACTTTTTAAGATTGCTGTAATTGAAATCATGGTTATAGGGTTTTAAAAATTTGTTCTAAATGATTTGTGTATTCATATTTAAAGATACTAATATTTTCGGCAGTAGCACCTTTTTCGACATCATGAAAATGAAATCCGTTTAGTTTTTCCATTCCAATAAATTTGTTCATTTTATGAAAACCAAACATAGCGCCATCATCTACAGATGTTTCTTCGAAGAATTCTCCAGGAAGCGTAAATGCAGTTGCAGGAGCATTCCAGCTTGTTGTGAGCATGTATTTACGTCCGTGTAATTGTCCACCTGTTCCGTAATTGATATCTGGGTTCGTTCTGCTTCTTCCGTCGCTTTTATAAATGCCTTTGTTGTGTCCGGCAGTAAAAACGTCGTCGATGTATTTTTTGAAACCATTTGGTACCTGAAACCACCAGACTGGTGTGTGATAGATCACTATATCTGCCCAAACAAATTTTTCTACTTCTTGATCTAAGTCGTATTCTTGTTTGATGTCGGTTGTTTTTATTTCGTAGTTTTTACTTTTTAAGTATTCGATTGTCCAATTGGTAACGGTTTCGTTGAATTTTCCGCCTGAATGTGCGAAATTTTGACTTCCGTTGATGATAAATATTTTCTTCATTTTACTTTATGTTTTTGTGAATTCGTGTGCGTGAGGGATAGCAGTGGAAATCCTTTTTATAAATTTTTTCTATTTATGAAAAAGATTGTAACGAATAGCCCGACCCGGAGGGGCACGCCCAAATTCTTATTATTTAATTTTTGAGATTTTTTTAAACACATAGAGACATAGATTTTTCTTTTCTAAAAAAGGTAATGGAAAGAAACTAGTTTCTCACACATAGCTATGTTTGTTTAAATAAGTGAAACGCCTTATTAAGGTTCCTAAGGCTATGTTTCTATGTGTTTAAATATTTTTTAGTTTAATTTTGAAATTGCCTGATTAATGAAATCTAATTCAGAAAGAGATAAGTCAAAGTCTAATGATTTTGCGTTCGAAATAGCCTGTTCAGCATTTCTTGCTCCGGCCAGAACTATCGCGATTCCTTTTTGTAAAGTAGTCCAGCGTAAAACCAATTGTGAAATCGAAATGTGTTTTGCGTTTGCCAGAGAACTTAATTCTTCGACTAAAGTCTTTACTTTTTGAAGGTCGAATTGTCCGAAATATCCATTTCTGTGATCGTTGTCTTTTAGTTTACTGTCGGTAAAATATTTACCTGTCAATAAGCCTCTTTCCATTGGACTGTAAGCAATGATTCCGATGTTTTCTTCAGTTGTAAATGGAATTAGATCGGTTTCAATTTTACGGTTTAGCATGCTATAAGCAATCTGATTTGAAGCAATCTGAATTGTTTTCTGTGCTTCCTGAATTTGTGGAATACTATAATTACTTACTCCAAATGCTCTAATTTTTCCTTGCTGAATTAGAGTTTCAACGGCCTCCATTGTCTCGTGAATTGGCGTTGTAGAATCTGGCCAGTGAATTTGTAATAAGTCGATATAATCAGTTCTAAGACGCTTTAAGCTTTCTTCAATTTCTTTAATTACGCTTTGTTTTGATGAATATTTATAGACTGGAAGTTTTTTGCCGTTGTCATCAGCATCAAAAAAGAAATCTCCTTTTCCGTTGTTACTTCCGTCCCAAACCAAACCAAATTTGGTTAGCAATTGAACTTTTGATCGATCTTGCGATTTTAAAGCTTCGCCAATCATTTCTTCGCTCAAGCCAAATCCATAAAATGGAGCAGTGTCAATTGTGGTTACTCCGTTATCGATTGAAGCGTGTATAGAATCGATGGAGTCTTTCTTTTCATTTCCTCCCCACATGTTTCCGCCAATGGCAAATGCACCGTATGTAATGGCTGATAATTCAAGTTCTGTATTGCCTAATTTTCTATATTCCATAATCTTATATTTTATTGCTTAAAAATTGTTTGGCAAAATTATACCATTTTTAAGACTGTTAAGTTGTATATATTTGTGTTTTTTATGTAAATTTGTAGCCTCAATTAATTATAAGCGTTATGAAAAAAGAAAATTTATACGAGCCTTTTACGGTTTCTTTTGAAACTCTGGATGAATATCCAGATGTTGGAGATCGTCATAATTTCTTCGAATTAGTCTATATTTTGGAGGGAACGGGTTCGCAATGTATCAATAAAAATATTTTTGAATATGATGCGGGACATATGTTTTTATTGACGCCAGAAGATTGTCATAATTTTACAATTGAGACGAAAACTAAGTTTTTCTTTTTGAGATTTAATGATATTTATTTGAAGAATTCTAGTTTGCAAAATGAGAATATTCAGCGTTTGGAATATATTCTTCAAAATGCCAATCATCAACCGGGTTGTATTTTAAAAAATGATTCAGATAAATGTCTGGTTAAGGTTATGATTGAAGCAATTTGTCGCGAGCATCAGGATAAAGATGTTTATAATCAGGAATTGATTCAGCAATTGGTAAACACCTTGATTATTATTGTGGCAAGAAATATTGCGAAATATTTGCCGGAACAGGTAAATATTGGTTGTGAGGCAAAAGCTATGGATATTTTGCAATATATTCAGAACAATATTTATTATCCCGAAAAGATAAAAGCAGAATCGATTAGTGATTATTTTGGAATTTCGAATACCTATTTAGGACGTTATTTTAAGAAACATGCTAATGAAACGATGCAACAATATATCAGTAATTATAAAACGAAATTGATTGAACACCGTTTGCAATTCAGCGATAAGCGTATCAATGAAATTGCGTATGAATTTGGTTTTACTGATGAAAGTCACTTTAATAAATTCTTTAAAAAACAAAGAGGGAATAGTCCTTCTGAGTTTAGAAAAGTGATTCGTATAAGTGCGTGAGATGATGGCACACGGATGACACGGATTCACAAGCGAAAACACGGATTATCACAGATTTTTTTTATATAGATTGAATAATAAAAGATTCTTAATCTGTGGTGATTTGTGTTTAAATAATCTTTTTAATTACTCTTAATTTATGAGTGTGCTTGTTGGTTTCAGGATTGTAAATTCCTAAGTGGTCTAAACGATCAATACGGACTTTTCCACTTGCATGAATGATGTAATTGTTGTCCATAATAATTCCAACGTGAGTGATGTTTCCTTCATCATTATCGAAAAACGCTAAGTCTCCAACTTCACTTTCTTCAATAAAGCTCAAAGGTTCGCCTTCACGTGCTTGTTGCGAAGCATCGCGATGTAATTTATAACCGTTTAGTTTATAAACCATTTGAGTAAAACCAGAACAATCTATACCAAAAGGAGTTTTTCCGCCCCAAAGGTAAGGTGCGTTCAAGTACATAAAAGCGGTATTTATTAAAGCGCTTTTAGGTTTTATTCCACTAGTTTTTGTTCCTTCAAAATCAAAATTTGAAATATTGATTTCGCTATTATTTAAAAATGATAACGAAGCTCCAAGCGGAATAGGTAATAACAAATTGTCCGGTGCAGTGATATAATCGATTAAATCGGCATTAAGAATTATGGCTTCTTTGCTTAATAGATTGTAGTTTGCTTCAGAAATAATCTGATATTGTTTAGAATCTACCCAACCTTCGTAGTCATCGTACTGTATTTTTATTCGGGCCCATTGATTTTGGCGTTCTAAAATCTCGATGTGTTCGCCAAACAAAAGTTGTGTAACGATTTCACTTCTGTCACTTGGCTCAGATCGAACGGGTACTATGGCTAGATTGCAAATTCCGAACATTTAGGGTAATTTATAAGTTGAAAAATTAGGAGTTGTTTTTTTTGAATAACAACTCCTAATGTAATATTATTTAAGCTCTTTCGATAACAATTGCTGATGCACCACCGCCACCGTTGCAAATTGCAGCAGCTCCGGTTTTTGCATTATTTTGTTCTAAGACATTTAGCAAAGTTACGATGATTCTGGCTCCCGAACATCCAAGTGGATGACCTAATGAAACAGCTCCACCGTTTACGTTTACTTTATTGTTATCAAGACCAAGGATTTTTGAATTGGCTAATCCAACTACTGCAAATGCTTCGTTGAATTCGAAATAATCAACATCGCCTATTGCAATTCCTGCTTTGTCTAAGGCTTTTGGTAATGCTTTTGCCGGACTCGTTGTAAACCATTTTGGTTCCTGAGCTGCATCTGCATAGCTTTTTATGTAGGCTAGGGGTTTTAATCCTAATGAGGTCGCTTTTTCTTCAGACATTAAAACTAAAGCTGCAGCTCCATCATTAATTGTTGAAGCATTTGCTGCAGTAACAGTTCCGTCTTTGGTGAAAACAGCTGCTAAAGAAGGAATTTTATCCAGTTTTACATTAGTATATTCTTCGTCTTTAGAAACGATAATTGGTTCACCACGTCTTTGTGGAACTTCTACAGGAACAATTTCGTTGTCGAATTTTCCGGCATCCCATGCTTGTGCACTTCTTTCGTATGATTGAATGGCAAAATTATCTTGTTCTTCACGGCTAATGTTGTATTCAGATGCACATAAATCAGCGCAAACTCCCATTGCGTTATTATCGTAAGCATCTGTCAAACCATCTTTTTGCATTCCGTCAAGCATAGTTGCTGGACCAAATTTAGTTCCGTTACGCATTTGCACGTAGTGCGGAATCAAACTCATGTTTTCCATTCCTCCGGCAACTACTATCTCAGCGTCTCCGCATGCAATGGCTTGTGCAGCAAACATAACAGCTTTCATTCCTGAAGCACAAACTTTGTTTACTGTTGTTGCAGCAACTTCATTTGATAATCCTGCGAAAAGTGCAGCCTGGCGTGCTGGTGCTTGTCCAACTCCAGCCTGTACCACATTTCCCATAAATACTTCATCAACTAATTTTGGGTCAAGGTTAATTTTTTGAAGGGCTCCTTTTATAGCAGCAGCGCCTAGTTTTGGTGCGGGCACGGTAGATAAACCTCCCATGAAACTTCCGATAGGTGTTCTAACGGCAGAAACGATAACAACTCTTTTGTTCATTTT
>Ga0302173_10000345_pt1 | contig 25279 bp, 23 predicted proteins | sample I_Fen_N3_1_FD_198785 | JGI IMG/M metagenome (GOLD analysis project Ga0302173, IMG submission 198785) | Peat permafrost microbial communities from Stordalen Mire near Abisko, Sweden - I_Fen_N3_1 | ecosystem: Environmental > Terrestrial > Soil > Wetlands > Permafrost | place: Sweden: Abisko... | reverse complement strand
GGCTTTTGGAAATGTCCCTATCACAATGCCCGTATGTGTTTGGAAATAATCGAAAGATTCTAGTTTTATATTTTGGATTTATAAAAATCGCAGTGCCTATGTTTCCGGAGTGCCGGAAGATAGGCGCTTTTCTTATGCATAGCAATTGTATCGTGTTATATTTGTCTGATAGATAAGTCGTTATCAAGTTTGTAAATTTAAAATTTTCTTTATAACTTGCCCCCGTATTCATTATAAGAGATGAAAACTTGTAAATAGTAAGCGCATGCAGAAGTACATGAATATCCCCAACGCGATAACGTCCTTGCGGATTGTGTCTTCTGTGGGGCTATGCTTGTTGAAACCATTATCAGAGCCGTTTCTCGTATGCTATTTGATAGGTTGCATAAGTGATGTTCTTGACGGATATGTTGCCAGACGGTTGGGACAATCTTCCTCTTTCGGAGCTAAGTTCGATAGTGTGGCAGATATATTCTTTGTCTTAGCTATCTTGTTGACGATAGTGCCTTTATTGAATCTGAGCAGGTACATGTGGGTATGGATCGGTGCCATTGCATTTGTTCGCGTATGTTCAATGATTGTTGCATGGTGCAAACATCATAAGTTCGTTCCGGGGTTGCATACCTATTTAAATAAGTTCACCGGACTTGTCTTCTTTGGTATGCCAGTGGCACTTTATTTTATTCAGAAAGAATCCGTTATCGAATTTGTATGTATTCTGGCAAGCCTTTCGGCAGTTGAAGAATTGTTGATCACTCTTTTATCAAACACGTTGAACTTAAATATAAAAGGTCTTTGGACTTCAGTCTTTAATATTAAAATATAAAAGTTATGGGTACAATTAATCTTACGAAAATTACGGATGGTATCGCAGAAGTGATTGCCAGAGAAGAACCGATACTGACAGACTTATCGGAAAGTGTAATAACAAACAGAAGAAACAAACAGCATCGTACCATAAAACAAATACTCGGACATATGATCGATTCTGCATCCAATAATCATCAACGAATGGTGAGATTGCAATATTGCAAGGATTTGTTGGTCTTCCCTGATTACCGGCAAGATAATGATCTTTGGATTGCATTGCAGGATTACCAACATGCCGATTGGCACGATCTTGTGCAGCTTTGGATCTATTCCAACCTCCATATTATTCAAGTGATCAAGGCTGTCGATCAAACAAGATTGGATAGTTACTGGTGCGACTTCGAAGGCAACAAAGTAACATTGAAGGAGATGATAGACGGATATCTGGATCATTTGAATTTACATGTGAATGAAATTCACGAGTTAATAGATATGTAACCATTTGTTAAAGTATTCGTTTACGTTCAATAATTTTAATTACATTTGTTTCCTGAAAATAAGCATATATGATAGTAGCAGAAGATATATACAAGAAATTTAATGATACCGTTGCTCTGAACAGAGTGAATATAACTATTCCCACAGGATCAATCTTCGGATTATTAGGCCCTAATGGAGCCGGGAAAACCACTTTCATTAGAATTCTTACTCGAATTTACCTTCCGGACGGAGGGACAGTCTTGATTAATGATAATCCTCTTAATGAATTAAATGCCCGGAAGATAGGCTATTTGCCGGAGGAGAGAGGACTGTATAAGAAGATGAAAGTAGGCGAACTGATACTTTATATGGCTCGCTTACGGGGACTGAAAACTGTTGAGGCTAAGGAACAAATGAACTATTGGTTCGGCCGGTTTGATATTCGTGACTGGTCTGATAAGCGAATAGATTCTCTTTCAAAGGGAATGCAACAGAAAGTGCAGTTTATTATTGCTGTGCTGCATCGTCCTGAGTTTCTTATTCTTGATGAACCTTTTTCCGGATTGGATCCTCTGAATACCGAAGCGATAGAAAACGAAATCCTTGAACTTCATAAGTCAGGCACTACGATTGTATTTTCCACTCATAATATGGATTCAGTTGAACGCTTTTGCGAACGGGTCGTACTGATTGATAAAGGACAGGTCGTGTTGTCGGGGACAGTTGACGAGGTGAAGCAGGCACACAAACAATCATTGTATGAGTTTAAATGTCGCGAGCATGTCGATTTCTTGAATGAACGTATTGCCAAGTCGGGAACTGTAGTTTCATCCGAATTGAAGAGCGGAGTGTACACTGTATTAGCCAAACTGAACACTGAAAGCGAAGCCGATGGTGTGTTGATAGATATTGCCGGGAAGGTGAAACTTACATCCTTCTGTGAACTGTTGCCTTCAATGAATGATATATTTATCGAGTCGGTCAAGAATAAAAACGAAGAATTATGAATCAAATATTTATTATCATAAGGAGGGAGTATGTCACCAGAGTACGTACGAAAGCCTTCATCTTGACATCCATATTGATGCCCGTCTTCTTTTCATTGATCATGTTTCTTCCGGGATATTTTGCCGAACAGAACGAAGAGGACACCAGCCGGATAGGGTTGGTAGATCATACCGGATGGATGAGCGAAGTGCTCGTACAAAATAAATTGGTGCTCACGCCGCTTCCTGCTTCCACGTTCGATCAGATACGTTCAATGATCAATAAAAAGAAAGTGGATGGAGTGGTAGAGATCACAGGAGAGAAAGAGCGTTCTATTTCGGTTCGTTATTATTACAATAAGCGAACTTCTTCGTCTTTAATAAAAAAGTTGGAGGCTATCACGGAGAAAGCAATGCTTAATAAAAAACTTACTGATTATGGAGTGAAGAATCCTGCTCAGTTATTGGCGCAAGTCAAACAAAATGCTCAAGTGGATACGGTGAAGGTACAAAATCCTACAGACAAATCGGACAATGATGTCATTCGTTACATTGTGGCGGTGACATTAGGACTTTTCATCTACATGCTGATCTTCTTGTTTAGTTCGCAAGTGATGCAAGGAGTGCTTGAAGAGAAAACGAACAGAATAGCCGAAGTCATTATCACCACTGTCTCTCCTATTAAGTTTATGATCGGTAAGATCGTTGGTATCGCACTGCTGGGTATTACTCAAATAGGTATTTGGATCGTTCTCGGATGCGGATTGCTTTTCTATTTATCCGTGGGAATGCATTTAACTCCCGGAGGCTTCTCCGACTTCTTAAGTCATGGAGCAATTCATCTTTTGGTACAAATAGGTTTATTGAAAATTATAATAGGCTTTGTGCTGTTGTTTATTTGCGGTTATCTGCTCTACTCATCCATATTTGCGGTAGTAGGCGTAACCGTCAATCATCACGACGAAATGCAACAAATGTCAATGTTGGTAGGCTTGCCACTGATTATTGCAATCATAGTATTGACCGTAGACACAGTCAATAATCCCGACAGTACCCTTTCGTTCTGGTTGTCCATGATCCCTTTCACTTCACCCGTGGTGATGATGGGGCGTTTGGCTTTCGGGGCTCCTACAGGCGAATTGATCATTTCAATAGCCATACTGTTAGTCACCATGATAGGTATGATGTGGCTTGCAGGTAAGATATACAGAGGTATGATACTTTACACAGGCAAAAAAGTAGGAGTGAAAGATGCAATAGAGTGGTTGCAACGCTCCCTGACTTCCAAGAAAAACGAATAAAAGTAATTTATAGAAAATATGCAGAAACAATCACATTCATTAGTAAAAAAAGAATATCGTATACCGTTCGTCTTAGTTACCACTCTCTTCTTTTTATGGGGATTTGCACATGCCATTCTGGATGTGCTCAACAAACATTTTCAGGAAATAATGTCTATGACCCGTACCCATTCAGCATGGGTACAAGGTATGTTCTATTTAGGCTATTTTATTATGGCCATCCCTGCCGGACTTTATATCAGTAAACATGGCTACAGGTGGGGAGTAATCTTCGGTCTGTTGCTTTACGGATTAGGTTCCTTGTTGTTCATTCCCGGAGAGTATTGGATGTCATTCAATTTCTTCCTTTTCTCCTTGTTCGTGATTGCTTGCGGACTGGTGTTTCTGGAAACGGCAGCAAATGCTTACATGATTGAATTGGGTGACAAAGATACAGCAGCCAGTCGTTTGAATTTAGCTCAATCTTTCAACGGATTGGGATGTATCTGTGGACCGCTGATAGGTGGAATGCTGTTGTTCTCAGACAATGGATCGGAGAATATCTCAGTCCCCTATACCGTGATGGGCATTGTGGTTTTGATTGTCGCTTTGGTCTTTTCCAAAGTTCGCCTGCCTGAAATGGCTCATGAAATAGATTTGGATGAACAAGGTAATGAGAGGAGTTTATGGTCGCATAAGCTTTTTTTATTCGGCATAGTCGCCTTGTTCTGTTATGAGATAGCAGAAATTTCGATAAACAGCTTCTTCATCAATTACGTGGTTGACGATGGTTGGATGGATGCCCGTGGCGCTTCAGTCGTGCTCTCCTTCGGAGGATTGGGACTGTTCATGTGCGGACGTTTTGCCGGGAGCTGGATTATGCAACGTATCCGTCCCGAGAAGGTCTTACTGTTTTGTGCTATAGGCACAGTGATCACCACCTCACTGGTCATTCTCAACTTAGGAATGATTTCAATGGTTGCCCTCTTCCTTGGATATGCATTTGAGGCCATAATGTTCCCTACCATTTTTGCTCTTTCGTTGAGAAAATTGGGTAGCAACACAAAACGCGCTTCATCCTATCTGATGATGTCACCTATTGGTGGTGCCATCGGCCCATTTATGATGGGATACGTAGCCGATCATACATCCATGTCTCGCTCCTTTATTGTGCCATTGCTTTCATACGTAGTGGTAGCAGGATATGCATGGATGAGTCAGAAGAAAGAAGCCTGATCGTTGTGATATTGAAATAGTTTGATGAAAACTATTTCAATATCACTTCAATTTGAGCATGTTCAGGGGAGAATTTCACATCCTTGAATATGCAAGTATCTATAATTTTGTGCAGTTGTTCTATCCTCCACAAATAGATGACCACCTTTTGGGTACTTGTATCAATAGCAAATGCGTCATTCTTCATCTTGCTTTTGTTGAAGACACCAATCCCTTTGATGATTGTATCAATAGCTACTCCGCCGGAATAGGAAAGATGTATTTCCGCATCTTTGATTTCATCCACCGTAATGTCTATGCTCACACTCTTTTGCAGAAGCAACAATTTAACATCCACTTTGGATGAAATACATTTTTCCGAGACGTATTTAAGTTCTACGATCTTGTTGAAATGATTATACAAATAATCTTCCAGCTCTGTGTACGTTAGTAATGATTTCATATGATAATAGATTTTTGTTGTTAAGTTCGATCAAGAGATACAAATATACATTTTCCCGTAAACAAAAAAGAAAGAACCATCGTCTAAGATTTATTTTTTTTCGCTAGATTCTATCAGCCTGTTTAATATGTTGTCATCGTAGAGTTTAGGTGTAGCCTTGAACAAACGTACACGCGTGAATCCGTGTTCTTCCACATGTCCCTGATTCTTCAAATTGCGTAGCAAAGTGTATGTCTTGCTGGGAGTATAATCCATCAATAGACCAAGCTGTTTGCGTGTCACCATATCATTCTCTTTAAATATCTTTCGGAGCAAAGCGGTGGTGTCTTTCTCACTACGAACAGCTGAGTGGGGAGTCTCCTTGATACGTTCAAAGCTGGCCTTGCTGCGGATCTCCTGTTTAAGTTCCTTCTCAGGTTGAAACTTTATGGTCTTTACCTTCAGCCGTTTGCTGGAGAAGTTGGGGCCGTCGCTATCTATTTCAGGATTGTCGATAGACAGTTCCATATATCCGATTCCCGGAAGATGAATACGTTCTCCTTGCAATAGATGGGTCACTATGTTTGAGCGCAATTCAGTCAATACTCCCAGTATATCACCCGGAGTAAGTGATGAGGCTTTGCTTATCTCATCGGCAAAAGTCTTCTCACTAACGATTCTGTTGGTAATGATACGTGCATGATACTTTGTATCCGCGGTATCATTCTTCCGCTTTGGATTAGGATAAATGTCAAACTTGATGGGCATAATTTGTGTGTTTAATTATTTGATTCTATGTTTTAACCTAGGTAAAATTTAAGTTTTACGAAGGTTAAACTTAAATTTATCAAAGGTTAAACTTAAGTTTAACAAAGGTAAAACATTCTTTTCGAACTAACAAATTAAAGTAAGCCTAATAGTGAGTATAAAAAATCAAAGGAGAGAATTGGGTGGTTGGCTGTTGGGGAGGGGATGCTTTTGAAGCTTAAGGACAGTACTATTTATGAAAATAATGTGTACTTTTGTAGAAGCAGTTAACGTGATATTTATCACTAGTTTTTTATTAAAACAGAATGATTTTACTTTATGACAATCAGGACTATTCAAGAAGAAGACGATAAAGCTTTAGGTTGTATTATTCGCAAGACGTTGGAAGAGTTTGGAGCGAATAAGCCCGGAACCGTATATTATGATGACGAGATTAATCATTTGAGCAAAGAGTTTCATACGGAAAGAAGTACATACTTTGTTGTTTGGGACGACGAGAAGAATAAAGTTCTTGGTGGCGGAGGTATTTATCCTACAGACGGCTTGCCATCAGATACAGCCGAACTGGTAAAGCTTTATTTACTTCCTGAGACGAGAGGAAAGGGATTAGGTAAATTGTTGATAGGGAAGTGTTTGGCCTTTGCCAAGGAAGCCGGTTATTCAAAGGTCTATTTGGAAAGTATGGATGAATTGAGTGGAGCAGTGAGCCTTTACCAAAAGTTAGGCTTCTCATTTCTTGATGCTCCAATGGGGAACAGTGGGCATTGCTATTGTGGAATATGGATGATGAAAGAGGTATAAGAATAATGCGGCAAACAATAGGGAACTTTCTAGGAACCTCTATCGTTTGCCACAAAACCTAGTTAGGGTTAAACTCTTTATTTAGTGTGATGTGAGTAGGATAAGAGCTGCTGCTCCCAAAACAATACCGGCTGCTTTTGCATTATTGCGATAATAGTAATGTCTGTATTCGTGTCTGGGTCTTCTGGGTGGCTCTTCTCTGTATCTCATCTCATAATCTCTGTCTTCTCTGGGGCCTCTGTATTCCGGCACTCTTCTGTCATCTCTGTAGTCGCAACGATTATCGTCTCTGTCATTTCTATAATAATTAGGACGGTCATAACCTCTTCCATTCTCATATCTAACAACTACTTCTGTATCGTGACCTCTGTGATGACGTCCGCCTCTATCTGAAGCTATAGCTACTGAACTCATTGATACCATCATGATGGCAAGCAATGATAAAATAATCTTCTTCATAACGATTCTTTTTTAGGATTAATATATAATCTCTTTTGTCTGTCTCAAAAATAGAGTAAGGAAAATCTTCTGAATAGTTATTATCCCTAATGTTTCATAGGCATTACCCTAATAAAGAAAATATACTTGCCGAATGAAGAATTTACAAATAAAATGGCGTCTGTATTTGCAGGGTAACAATACAAACGCCATAAAATGAATTCTCAGAAAGAGGCATCTTCCGAGAATTGCAATGAAAAGAGTTTATTTAAACAATCCGTTTATGGTATTGGGGACATCATCACCTCGTAGACATTTTGCTATAATAATGCCTTGTTGATTGATGATCCAAATGGAAGGAATGGTGCGAACACCATATAATTTCCCTACTACGTTCTCCCGTCCCTTAATATCGGATAACTGAGTCCAAGGTATATTTAACCGACGGATCCCTGCAATCCAACTGTTCTTGTCACGATCCCAAGAGATGCCTACAACACCTAATCCCTGACTTTTATACTTATTGTATAGTTTGATCAATTCAGGCATTTCACGGCAGCAAGGTACACACCAACTTGCCCAGAAATCAATTACGATATATTTGTTCTTCTTTATAATATCCGAGATCTTTATAAGTTTCCCATCAGCAGTAGGCAATTGAAAGTCGACGAAGTGCTGTCCTTCTTTTGTCTGCTCAATACCGTGGATGAATTCGCGTTGCTGCAATACATAAGGGTTGTTCTTATATTTATCGGGTATGCTTTCTATCAAAGCCGCCAACTGTGGGGCAGGAGTGAACTTGGTATATTCAAACAGTAATAGAATACCAAGAGGATTGTCAATGTTTCTGCGTATAGCCGATACCGTATAATCCTGTGTGGCATTTCCCCACTTTCTTACTTCTTGCTTTATCCGCTCTTTATCGTTGGGCGCTGCTGATTCATAAGCGTCATCCGCTTTGTCCCATGCAAGCGACAGCTGTTCGCGATGTTCCACTATGGATTGTAATGAATCGTTTGCCTCCGTGCCGGACACTGATGCAGATTCATTGTTAATGATAAAATGAATGTTTCCGCTTTGTAATAAGAAGCTCTTCCTATTCACCACATTTCCAACAGTGTATTCCAGGAATGCAACTAGTGTAGAATCCTGTTTCCCGCTAATCGTGAAACTATCTCCATGTACGGGAATCTTTAGCAGTAACTTGCTTGACTCGCGGTCAATCGGCTGTTTCAAATAGATGGTATCTTCTTGACTTGCTGTGAAGAATTTACCTGATAGCGTGAAACTGTTCTGCGCCATGCAGGTAAATCCACTTAGCAAACAGAAGATTGAAAGGATAATATTTCGTTTCATAATTCTTCTATTTTATGCGTTTATAACTGGCATTGGCATTCCATTGCGGTAGTTTGTCGGCATCGGCAATGGAGAATCCAATAGCGTAATTCAAGTAAACATCATCAAGCGAACCTTTCATATCCCATGAATCATGGTATTCATCATCCGGTTGATGGTAGTGTCGGCTTGTCTTCTTTGCAGCTTCTTTATCTACGTAATCAAATCCACCGGAAGCAAGAACCACTGGAATTCCTACTTTCGCAAAGCTAAAGTGATCCGACCGGAAATAACTTCCGCTTGTTTGTTCTTTAGAAGTAACAACTGTGCGGCCTTGTGCTGATGCCGCACGAATCACGTAATCATCGGTTTCCGAATCGCCTTTTGATCCGATGATGAGATCGTAGGAGCGTCCGCGTGGAGCTATTCCGTCGAAGTTGATGTCAGCAGCGGTCTTGTCCAGCGGTACTAATGGATGCTCCACGTAATATTGTGAACCTAGCAGTACGGCTTCTTCGGCTGTGACCGAGAGAAAGAGGATAGAACGTCGTGGACGTTGAACCTGTTCCGTATACTTTTTAGCGATAGTAAGTAACGCCGCAACGCCTGATGCATTATCACTCGCTCCGTTGTAAATGCTATCACCGTTTATGGGTTTCCCCACACCGAAGTGATCCCAGTGAGCTGTGTAGATGACATATTCATCCTTCAAATCCGTTCCCGGTAAGATAGCAGCCACATTGTGTGAATTGGCAACTTTCAAGTCGTTGGTCAGATTAATGTTTGCGTTTGCAGCTAATGAAACGCTTTTGAATCCTTTTTCTTTGGCCTTCTCGAACAGTTCGTCATAGGAATTTCCTGATGCAGCCAAAAGCTTTGTAACAGCATCCTTGGTGATCCAACCTTTAAATGAAACCTGGTCGAGATTCTTTTTGTCCGACAATAGTTCAAGATTGTGTTCCGCCCACGAAGCCTGCACCACATTCCATCCGTATGAAGCCGGTTTGGTATCATGTATCACCAATACTCCCGCTGCTCCTTGTCTGCTGGCCTCTTCGAATTTGTATATCCATCTTCCGTAGTAGGTCATGTTGTGCCCTCTGAAAAGCGAAGGATTATAGTATCCCGGATCATTCAGCAATGCGATAACTATTTTCCCTTTGACATCAAGGCCCTTGTAATCGTCCCATCCGTATTCAGGGGCATTTATACCGAAGCCTACGAACACGAATTGTGCATTCTTTAGATCCACTTTCTTGCTATTACGAGCCGACCAAACAATAAAATCTTTATATGAGGTAAGTTTGACTTTGCTTTTTGCACCTTTAATCGTAATCTGATTATTCTTTGCCTTGGTGGTTACATTAATTAGTGGAACATCCTGGAAATAGCTGTCACCGTTTGCCGGTTTCAATCCAAGTTTCTTAAACTCATCAGCGATGTAATTGATCGTCTTGTCCTCGTATCCGGTCAATGGCTTACGACCGCCGAACTCATCAGAAGCCAGTATCTTTATTTGATTCCTAAAATACGCTTCATCAGCAGGTTGTTGAGCAAATGCAACATGAAAGACTCCCAATGAGAAAACACTTGCCAGATATATTTTATTTATATACTTCATTTTCTTCTAATTTATTAGTCTGTGATCAGATTGTTTACCGAGCGTTCGCTTGTTGGTATAGGCCATATATATCCATTGGTTGAAGGAGTGAATGTACCATTGCGTTTCACAAAGTTTTCTCCTCTTCTGTGAATGTCAAGTGAACGAATACCTTCGCCAACGAACTCAGCACGACGTTCATTGTAGATGGCTGTTTTCAAATCACTACTGCTTAAATTGTCAATATCCAATGGATCAAGTTCGGCTACAATAGAACGATGGCGTACTTGTTTCAGTGCTTCACGAGCTTTGTCCAACTGATTATTATTGTAATAACTTTCAGCGAGATTGAGTTCTACTTCAGCATAACGAAAGACGGGTACCCAATCAAGATAAGTCTGATAATCGGTGTACTTGGTAAGTATGCGATTCGAATTAGCGGTGGATACTAAATCCTTAATACGAGTATCATAAGAAAGAGAATAATTCGGCTTTGACAAGAAGCCATACGTATTGTCGAGAATGAAGATGTTTCCGCTATGATAATAGTAAGCCAATGCCGTTTGATCGCCACCTTTATTCGTGGAAGACATGGGGAAAGAGAAAATCACTTCCTTGTTTATATCATTCGTGAAAATCAAGGAAACCTTATCCAAAAGTTGATATCCGGTGATTGCTTCTCCTTGTGTGATTGCATCTTTCCAATCATTCTTTTCCATGTATACTCTTTGTTTCAGTACGCGGGCAGCTGCCTGACTGGCACGGGTGATACCATCATACGTGTTACCGGCATTGGGAAGTGCCGCAATATTGCTTTCAGATAAATCGCTTAATATCTGAGTGTATACTTCCGCTACGGTAGATCTTGCCAAGTTGTTATCCGCTGTACTGCTTTCAGCCTTTAATCGCAGAGGAACAGATTTGGCGGTAGAGTCGGCAGAATAGGAATAAGCATACAATGTATTCAAGTAATAATAACTTAAAGCACGTAGAAACTTAGCTTCAGATACATATTGACTGTATGACGAACCGGCTACATCTTTTGCATTGTCCAGATTGGCAAGGAATGTATTTGATTCATTGATAACGGTGTACAATTTAGACCATGTATCTGAATTGTCGGTTGTGGTAAGTCCCACTGCCATTTCATACACCGTGTAGCATTCGAAAACATTTGAAGAAAGGGATGCCACATCTTCGCCACGGATATCCGTATAAGCAGCTCCCTTAAGTGCTATTTGGCCTTTTGCATCAGAGTAAATGCCTAACAGATTGCTTTTTATCTTATCAGCGCTTGAGAATACATTGCTTTCCGTTGTTTGCAGAACAGGTTCCTTGTTAAGAATCGAATCACATGAGCTCACTAGTGAAGTCGCTATGAGAATTTGTAATATGATATATATTCGTTTCATAATTCTTTCCTTTTATATGATTAGAATGTTATTTGTGCCCCGAAGGTAAATGTTCGTGCCTGAGGAGCTGTATTGTGGTCTGTACCTCCGTTTAAGTTAGGCGATTGCGTTTGAGACAACACTTCGGGGTCAAGACCTGAATAACCGGTCAGCACAAACAAATTCTGTGCTTGCAAATAAATACGCAGGGTGGACAATCCTAAGGTTTTAAGAATAGTCTTCTGATCAAGAGTGTATCCCAATGAAATATTCTTTAATCTCACATAATCGCCATTCTCAACCCAGTCGGTAATAGGCAGGGCACTACCATTTGAATAGTTGTCGCCATATATAGGCAATGCATATTTTGCGTTGGTGCGTTCGGCAGTCCAGTATTTATTTTTATACTCTACGGAATTGTTCCAGAAACGGACATCACTTAAAGTAGCTGTAGAGCCATTGTATATTTTGTTACCACCCGAGAATTGGAATAATACCGACATATCAAGGTTCTTGTATTTAAAGTTGTTTGCCCAACCTCCATACCATGTGGGTAGAGTGTTGCCGGCTACGACTCTCGATAAATTACTTTGTGAGTAAGCAGTACCGTCTTCCGTGTAGAACTTGTTGCTTTTTTCATATTCCATAAGAACCTTTGTACCGTCATTGCCTGTGAATATTCTTCTACCGGTAGCAGGATCAATACCTTGTGTCGGGTAAAGATATAATTGTCCGATAGATTTGCCGACCATTGTTATGTTTGTACTTTCACCGTTTCCTGCTGTAATAAGTTGGCTCATATTCTCACTTAGATTAGTTACCACATTCTTGTTTGTCGTAATGTTGAATGAAGAGTACCAAGTGAAATCCTTCTTGTTTATGATGTTTGCACTGATGGAAAGTTCCAACCCTGAGTTTCTCATACCTCCGGCATTCGAGGTAATGTAGTTGTTAGGGATTCCTTCGGATGGTGATACAGGAACTTGCAGAATCAAATCGGAAGAAACATTGCGGTAGTAATCAAAATCAATATTGATATTGTTCCACAGTAAAGTACTGAACCCGGCATCAAACTTCTTACTGGTTTCCCATTTCAGGTTTTCAGAATCACCGACCTGCCCCAATATATATGTTCCGTCAGTTCCGTAGTAACCGCTGGAATAGTATGATTTGGATGCATAATCGTCAATCTTTGTGTTACCGACTACACCCCAACTAGCTTTGAGCTTTAAATCACTGAAGATGTTCTTTAGTGGTTTGAAGAAGGCTTCATCAGAGACACGCCAAGCTCCGGATACACCTCCGAAGTTACCCCAACGGTGATTCTTGCTTAGTGCCGAGTAACCGTCTCTGCGGTAATTGGCAGATAAAATATAACGAGAGTCATAATCGTAGTTGACACGTGCAAGGTACGATACCATTCCGCTTTCCGATATTTTACTGTCAATAGCCGTGATGTTTTTGTATGATGCTTCATAAATGTTGTATGATGCATCTACAAGGGTGCTGCGGGTACTTCCCCAATATTTGTAATTCCTTTCCGAAATTTCAGAACCGGCAAGAAAATCAAAATTGTTATGTCCCAGATACAGTTTATAATTTGCCGTATTGGTCCATGTATATTGTGAACTGCGAGTCGATACATTGGTCGCAACCCCATTTTGTGAATATCCGTTTACTGTAGTCGGTGAATGAAAGTCTCTATCTTCAATTCTGGCAAAGTCTTTACCATATTGTGTGCGCAAAGTCAAGTTCTTGATCGGAGTCAGTTCGCCGTAATAATTGCTTAACCAGCGGATATTTTCGGTATTGACAAAGCTTTTTGAATTGATGATTGCAACAGGATTGTCAAGTGGAGCCTGCACCGTGTTGGGGCCATATCCCAAATGCCCTTGTTCCTGATAAGGAGTGCCATCGGCATTATATGCCGCTATATTGGGAGCATCTGCCCATGCAAGTCTGGATAAAGCAGAGTATGCCGTAATATTTCCACCTCTGGATCGGTCAGCCGTCTGTTGGTTTGATAATGATATGGTTTGAGTTCCACCTACTTTCAACCATTTATTGGCTTGTGCATCTACACTGAACGAAGTTCCCAATCGACTATATTTATCTCCTTTTAAAATACCGCTTTGGTCAAGATAGTTTGTTGATATGTGGTATTGAACTCTATCGTTGCCACCATCAACCGCAACAGCATGGCTTTGTTGTATTCCGTTTTGAAATACATATTTGTTCCAATCCGTGTCGATGACCTTGCCGTTTGCGTCGTAGCCGAGGTTAAACGCTTTAGAACCATCCGTCGTAGCTGTTGATTTGCTAAGTGAGTATTGGTCAGTGCCATAATGATTCTTTACTGCTTCGTTTTTCACATCCACAAATTGTTCCGCATTCAGTACATCATAGTATTTTACGGGTGATGAAATACCTACCCATCCGTTGTATGATACCTTCGCTCTTCCCTTAGTCCCTTTCTTTGTAGTGATCAAAACTACACCGTTTGCAGCCCTTGAACCGTACAAAGCTCCGGCAGAGGCATCTTTTAGTACGTCGATTGATTGAATGTCATCGGGATTAATATCAGAAAGTACATTGATGTCTCCTGAATAAGAAAGATTTCCTGATTGAATGGGGATACCATCCACAACATATAATGGACTTGTACCCGATGTGATTGATGCAACACCTCTTATTCGAATAATAGGTGCCGTGCCCAAGTTACCCGAAGGAGAGGTAAGCTGTACTCCGGAGCTTCTTCCTTGCAAAACCTGGTCGAAACTATTTACAGGTACATCCTTAAATGTCTCACTTTTAACAGAGGATATTGCAGACGTCACGTTCTGACGGCTTTGCGTTCCGTATCCAATGACGACAATGTCGTTCAGCACCTGGTGATTTTCTGCCAAACTTATTTGCAGTAGGTCCTCAGAACTATTGCAGATTATATCTTTCTCCTTGTATCCGACAAAGCTAATATGGATACGCAAAGGATATTTTGATATTTTAATACCGAAGGAGCCTTTGGCATCTGTAATTGCTCCTACTTTTTCATCTTTAGCATAGATGGAAGCGCCGGATAAGGGTTCTTTTGTCACCTCATCAATAATTGTACCTTTTATTACACTTTGAGAAAATACCGAAACGGTTGATACCAATAAAAGAAACGCACTTATAACTAATCTTCTTGAAAACTGAAATTGATTCATCTTATAACTCTCCTAAAATTACTAAATACACTGTTAATTATCTCTCTTCGCTGTGCATCACATCATCATCATTGTTTTCATACGCTTTATTTTATGTTGTTAAACTTTCTGCAAAATTACGCTGACAACACCCCCTTTCATATCACCCAAACGTGGTATATTGTTAACATGATCATGGGGAAATAAGACAAATTGATCTTAAAGAAACAAAAGAAAGCAGCACTTTCGGGATTTCCCAAAAGTGCTGCAATGGTATTGAATTCTTTTTTTATGTTAACTCTTAACACATCCTTCTATCGTCTCTTTCAAACTCACCCAACAAGGATAATCTTTTAAACGATACACATCTTGTCTAAAATAGGTCATATCACATTTGAAAAACACTCCGATTTGCTTTATGAACAGTTCTTGAGTTATTTTATTTCCGTGCGAATCGTATTTCTCTATATAGTAGTCATACATTACCTTTGTCACACCGTATAGAAATGAATCAAACCCCTTGATCGGTTTGCCGTTCTCGTCCCTTATTACTCTTATTTCTATGGTTGATTTCAATTCCGAATTATACGTCATCGGATTCTTTTTAAAATAATCCCTTACTGCTTTTTCCACGATATTCGAATCACTCATTTCTTTCAAAACATTTTTTAAAATAAATACATACTCTTCAGCGGTTCCGGTTATCGCCGGACGTTGTTCTTTTTCTTGTTTTTGCATCTTCGATTAATAAAAAGAGCCTGCAGGTCGTACTATTCATATAGCGCAATCTACAGGCCGTTTGTAAATAAATATTATTGTTGTTTTATACCATTTCTTTCATATATGTGTTCATTGAAACATTCGTTCTCACATCGTAGTATAAATCTTGATAGAATCATTTCTATTATTTAGTTAGTTTGAAATAGTCATTAATGTAAAGTCGTTTTCATCCATGTATCAGAGTCTGTAAATAGACTATGAAATCAACAGCATCCAGTGGAGTTGAATGTAGCAGATCATACGAGCGGATGATCTTTGTCAATTCCGTCTCTTGAGGCGATCCTGCCAATACCTTCATTTTCTTTTCCTTTTCCACTACTATGATCCCATCCGGCGTATAATTTACTCCGGTGAATTCCACGCAATCATCTGTTTGCGACAATATACGTCCGCCGGCAGCCGTGATGCTCTCTAATACCGATGGTAATTTCTCTGACGGGAAACCTGCGGTCATCATTTCCAAGCCGCTTCTCCGCACTTTCCGCGCCACACGATATTTCATTACTCGTGCCAAAGCGTAAGCACCCGCATTGTATGCATGAAAGAAGAACCCTATTTTCATTAGGCACAATACTTCATTTCCGCTTTCCTCCTGTCTGTTGATCAACTCTTGTTCTTTGATCGTCTGATCATTTAATTTCGCCATAATGTCTACTATTTATAATTGTTTATTACTTTATTATTTATATCGCTTTTCATTTCTTTGTTTCGCTCTTTTTATTGTTGCTTTCAGCTTGTTCCTTAGACCATTTTATCCGTCTTACGACTTCTATTCCTCTTGCGGAGGAGTGCTTTGTAAGGAGAGCTTTGCACAAGCTGATTACGCAAAAGGCACGTCTCCGTAGGCTTGATTGGCTAAATAACGGGTTTTATCTATCTCATAGCTATCTATTAAAATTTTATACAACTTCTTGTTGCATTCAAAATGCAACCACTGGACGCACCCTAATATAGCTACTCGCGTCAGTCTTAGCAATGAAATCCAGATAGAGATTACCGAAGCCGAAGTCCATGGCGCAAGCGTAGGAAGCACTTGCCTCATTACTACACCAGTACACTCTATTAGCGCTAGAAGACCAATCAATAAGATTAGCCCCACTAACCTTACTTAAGTATGAATTTATCCCGCTTGAGGCTGTCGAAGCCATCACCGAATAATACCAATATGTAAGACCTGATCCTGTAGTTTGTATAGGTGTTATTCCCGTTGAAATTCCACCCAAATTTGTAATAATTTGATACCATTGCCCACTACTTGGTAAATACCATCCGCTTGAACTTGACGGTGCTATATAAGCGCTATAATTCAGTGCATAATAAAATGCTGGATAATTGCTGGATAAGTTGGAACCAGCTTTTGTCTTTATCGTTTGGCAATGAGTGTATCCATCCAATTCCGTTTTATAACTTGGGAAAGAAGTAACCTGAGATAAAGGAAATTCCAATGTAGATGTATTTGGTGACCAGGTTACAGATGATGCCGCATTTGTCAATGCCATCGCATATCCATGTGTCCAGCCGTTCACACTATCAGTAACACTTACTTTATTTGAAAATACTATTCCTATAACGGTTGCTTTTGACGGAACCTTTGATGTTCCAAATGTCCCATCACTATAATAATAATCTCCAATATTAGGCAAACATCTCACCCTCACATCTGCTTCATCCGCACCATCTATATTAATATTATAGGTATAGTTGTAATTACGCGGTACATTATAATTGGTATAATCAGACATACCTGTGCCGCCTAAATAGATGCGATAAGTGGCTGTCCATCCACTATCCGCACGGGCAGCATAAACCATCAAATAACTTGCATCCGCTGGGGCATTTGCTTTACCTCGAGAAAAGAAAGACGTTGCTCCTGATTTCCTGCCTACCAAATTCTCATACATATAATAATTGGGGCTTACTTTGGTGATACTAGTCAATCCAGACACGGCATCAAAGTTACCATACGTTCCTTTCGGATTATAGTAAGTACTATCTGTTCCGTTTGTCAAATAACTTGCCATCGGTACATGGCACAATTGATATCCCGTAATCGTAATGCCCGTTGCAGGCGTTATATTGAATGTCACTTTTGAGCCTAGGCGAGTCAGTGTGAAATTGGAAAAGTTGTTCGATGAAGGGTTGGATGAAATGGTTACAGGATCCATCTTGCCGAACATGATCATGTTGTTTCCGCTGCCTAACGTGGCGGTTGAGGACATCAAGATAAATTTCTTATTAAAGTCTTCGACAGAAGCTACATTCTTTAAAGAATCGGACGGCAGATTTGCCACGGCAAAGATGGTGCAACTGCCGGTAACCGCATGAGCAGCTATACTCACCGAGAAGGAAGCTGTTTTTGATGAGCTGAATGATTCGTAATCGCTTCCGATCAGTTTCTTATTGCTATCAAATATAAGCACATTGATATTGTCCACCTGGCTTTCACTAGTACCGGTGGACGAGAGGGAGCGTGTCAATGAAGTTTGCTGTTGCAGGTTGAATGTAAGGCGTACCTGTGTGCTGTCGCTGCTTGTGGTGGAGCCGCTCGTCACGGAATCGTCCACACAAGAGGAGAACAGCAGCAAAGGAAGAAGCAATAACCCCATCCATTTCCCTATATTTGCATATCCACGTTTTATATATCTATTTATTATTTTCTTATTCATAAAAAAAATCTACATTTCACTTGTTTTGTTTTTGAAAAATCAATTCCCCGCATCACTGCGGAGGATTGACGACAATTTGCTATTGTGTAAATACATTTTTACAATAGTTCTATAAGCAATTATAAATATAAATCAAGCTTCTTTCTCTATTATCTATTGAGGAATCCTGACGAATCACTCGTTTTTTGTTACGGGCATTTATCCAACCACCCGGTATATTGTTCTTTGTTGCCATCTTTTCAGTCTTCTCTTTATTCATCCTTATTTATTTTTTAGTAATTGTTATTGCCGGTTTCCGCGGGGACTGGCATCCCCACGGGAACCAAGCAAATAACAATACAAGAATCAAATGTATGAGATCAACTCTCTTTTCTTTCAGTTTCTTTTTTTATATAAGTTCATCAATAAATCACCGTACTTTGCTGATAATCTTTCCAAGACAGCACTTGCATTCCAATACTTATCTTCTGCACATCAATCACAAAGCACGTGTCATCTTCAGCTGCCAATGTTACTTTATTTCCGTCGGCATCCGTAGAGGTTTTCCACAACAAGGTTCCGTCTTTATAAATCAGTACCGTCACATATTCATCCGTTTTTGTGGGTAACGTATTCACGGCTGCTGTGGTGTATACATCACTATTGTCGAACGTTCCACTGAGACTATACTTCACGGAATCGCCTGTGATTGTTCCGTCAAAGGTGATTGCATTGCGAAAGCCCTGCAACTCGATTTGATAGCTTCCATCTCCGAACTGCGACTGTAGATGCTTCGCCACCACATGCACTCGTGCATGCTGGTTGTACATCGGCAGCAATGCCGTGGTTGTACTGCCTGATATGGTTGATGTATAATCAAACCTGCCGTAATACAAGTACGTCGGCGACGAAAAATAGCTTGCGCTGCTGCGGGTTGCCAGCAATCCTACAGAAATGGTGCTGATATCATCTCCTTCATTGGGAGTATAGATGCTTACGCTATCGCTGTTTGTATTGCCGAATGCCACTAACGTAGCTTTGGCATTACCGTCAAAGCTGATCAGGTATTTTCCGTCACTTTCTGCGGTCACGATATGGTCGAATTTATTGTTTAGAAAGAGATACGCTTTTACTTTTCCCACGGTGGAATCAGGCAATACATCCCCCTTCTTGTCGACCAATTGAGTGGTAATGGCATACTGCACGCAGTTGCTATTATCCTCATTGACGCATGATGTGGCAAGCCACATCATGGCAGCAAAGGCGTTCAAAAGGGTAATGTACTTCAAGTATCTCATTCGTTTACAACTCTATTAATTAAAATATTACATCCTGAGCGGTATCAGCCCATTTAGTTACATCTACTTTCAATGTGATTACAGCAGGTGTTACATTTGTGGCCGGACTGTTTGAACCTTTACCCATAATGGTGGCCGACAAGGTGTATCGAGTGTTGGCAGCTACATACGAATCCGTTGAACCTGATGCTATACTACTGCCGCTTGTTCCTCCATTGGTAAAAGTCGTACCAGTTTGTGCGTGATTGATGATAACCGGATAGTAGACTACTTCATATTTACTATTAAAAAACCAGGTGCCCTTGATCACCAATTTGGTTGGAGACGTGGCATTATTCGGAAAGACATAGAAGAATAGCTGATTGTCCGATGTTTTTAGATAATCTGTTTCTGTTACAGACAAGCTATTAACGGTAGTATTTGAAGATGATTTCGTTCCGAAATTAAGTAATCCGCTACTTAGGTATTCATAGCCTGTGGCTGGTAATGTGGTTGTATTAGCCGGACTTGGAGCTGTTGCCGAAGCAGTAAATGATGTACCGGTCGGCGTAGTTGCTTCAGCACTAGATACTGCGGGTGTAGTTGCGATTGATCCATCCCAATTGCAAGAGGTATTTGCATTATACATGAAAACCTCTGTTGGAGTGAACGTTGCACCGGCATAAGCCCCATTCACATCAAAAGCTGTCGTGATTGCTTTGATTCCTACGCGTGCTACCATACGAGTAAGCGACATAGTCACCGAAGCTGTGCTCGCTGCAGGAGCCGGATTTATATTTGTTGCTGCCCCGTACATTGGCAATGCCGTTACCTGTTGACTATTCAAGGTAGTGGCTGCAGTACTTGCTGATGCCGTGATACTGGTTGTATAGGCCAGCTCGGCTGCTTTAGCAATAAAATCGGCTTTTTTTGTTATTCCTTTAAACTTGTTTGTAGGCACATTAGCGGCAACCACCATGTCGTATGCTTCTGTAGTGGTGGTTATGTCTTTACTTATGACGCCACCAGCAATGGGTGCCGATGACAAATCAATTTCCTGAATGGAAACGGTTGTGCCGTCTTGTTTGAAAAGTCCTACACAAATCAGATTCAGTTTCGCTTCGTCTCCACTTGAATTTGTCAGTGTTCCGTCACCTGTTGGAGCACCTATTGTGTTGCTGCCTGATGCATATGTGCCACCTCCGGTCCTTGTTCCTCCTGTTGCCAAGGTCAGCTTTATGGTTGCTGGGCCACCGTCATTTGAAGGCGTAAGCTCATTGTTTGCGCAGGATGTCAATAAACCGACTGACACGATACCTGCAATTAATAATCTATTGATTCTCATACGTTTTTAATTTTAAATATTGATTTCGTTTATCTCTTTATTTTTCTATTTCTCTATCCTCGAAGAACTGCATGTACACTCTTCGAGGTTTATTCTCATCAGACAATTTTTGTCTTCGTCCCTAATGCACTTTACCATTGATTCTATTGCCAAAACACTCTGTTCTATTATATATTTCATAACTACTATCTGTTAAAACAACTATTTATATTAATTTCGTTGCATTCAAAATGCAATTGTCGAACGTACCCTACTACGGCTACTCAGATTAGTTTTAGAGGCGAAATACAGATCTAGATCGCCATCGCTGGTGAAAAGCATGTCACAAGCGTAGGAACCATTCCTCTCACTACTGCACCAATACACTCGACCGGTTGTCCAGTCACTACTACTATAAGACCAATCAATAAGATTGCCCCCACTAACCACTTTACTTAAGTATGAATTTATCCCACTTGAAGTTGTCGAAGCCTTTCCCGAATAATACCATAATGCAAGACCTGATCCAGTATCTGTATCTTGTGCAGGCGTTGTTCCCGTAGAGATTCCACCCAAATTTGTAACAATTTGATACCATTGGCCGCTACTTGGTAAATACCATCCGCTATTGTTAGTAGCTATCGGTGCCGCGTATTGTGTCCCTCCTACACTAGATGTTCCATAATTTAAGGCATAGTAGATTGCCGGATAATCCGTACTAAAACTACTCAGATTATTATTCGCTTTTTCTTTATTTAATATCGTTTGGCAGTGATCATAGCCACTTAACTCCGTTTCATACCCAGTAAGTGTAGTGACTAGCGGCGTAAACTCTTGTGTAGAAGCATTTGTACTCGATGACCAAGTTACATTGGATGCTGCATTCGTCAATGCCATTGCATATCCATGTGTCCAACCGTGAGCCTTATCTGCTGTGCTTGTCTGATTCGAAAATACCACCCCAATAGCCGTTCTTCCATCCGTGGGTGCAGCACTGGTTCCCCACGATCCATCATTGTAATAGAAATTTCCCGGGTAAGCCTTCGACGGTGTAAATGTGTTAGTCGGGTATATCACCGATGTCCAATTCGCCACCGTCATCGTCACAGTCGCACTTGAAGGCGTTATATCCTGCGTTACATCCGTCACGCCACGACCTTGAATCGTTACGCTCAAATTGTACGTCGTATTAGCTGCCAATTGCGAATCTTTCGAATAGGCGGCTCCATCTTGGTATTGTTTATTATCCGTATCCGTTATTGTCGTTCCCGTTTGGGAATGATTGATAATAATCGGGTAATACATCACCTCACCCGTTGCTTCCGATCCGCCTTTGGGATAATAAATGCCTTTGATCACCAACTTTGTAGGTGTCGTGGCATTGTGCGGAAAGACGTAGAAGAAATACGGATTATCTGTTGTGGACAAATAGGTCTTTGTACCTGCTACTCCGGTCATGGTCAGCAAGCCACTACTAAGGTAGGCCGTATTTGATGAAGATGAAGCGACCAAAGAACCGGCAACTCCGCTTGTGATTTCACCCGACAAATTTGTTGCCGACGAAGAGGTTGTACCTGTCCACTGATAGCGGTCATTCACATTATACATGAAAATCTCTTTCGGCACAAACGTGGCACCGGAAAAAGGTACTGTGGAACCAAAATCTACCGTAAAGCTCTTCAACACCACTCGTGACACCACTCGCGACAACGTCAATGGCTGGTTGGTTGTCGTGGCAGTATTCAGTGTAGAAGAAAGTGTCAATTGAGCCGACATTGGAAGGGCCGTCAGAGTCTGACTGCTGGCGTTTGTTTTATTTGCATCCGTCAATCCGTTGGCTGAGGAGGTATACGCCAGGCTTTGCACTTTGGCTAAGAATCCGCTTCGTGTGCTCACATCCTTGAATTGGCCTGTCGGTACATTCGCTGCCACCACAATCTGTTTAGCTCTAGTCGTGGTGAGTATACTTTCATCGCCGCTATAGGTATATTCATGAAGAGTCAACAAATAGTCGGAACTATCGAAGATGCCTACACAAACGGTATTTATCTTTCCTTCGTTTGCCCCCACTGTTTCTCCATTATCCGCAGGAATGGCAGCATTTGTTTTCGTAGCTCCCGTACCCAACGACAACCTAATAACCGCCGACTCATCCGTAGCAGCATCCTCTTCGCAAGCACACGAAGAGAACAAGCTAATAGACAGCATCAAGGCAATTAGTAAATTGTATACTTTCATATCGCAAATATTATTATTGATGATTAATAGTTAGCTGATTTTATTTAACCGTTTTGATATACTTCAACACGGTTGAAGCTTGTTCCACTCCGGCTGCCTGAGCCATTTGCAAGTAAACTTCTGCTTTGTCTTTGTTGCCTTCCAACAGGTAAAGCAACCCCATATTATTGTAAGCCCTAGGGTCGGTTTGCCAACGAAGCAAGTATTTGCGAGCTAATTTGGTATCTTTGCGTGTCAAAGCCACAGCGGCTGCATCTATATTGGCTTCGGGGTTATCAGGGAACAGGCGAGCTGCCAAGTCCATGATATCGTTGAATTCTCTTGAACCTGCTTTGTAGCTCATAGCTACGGTATAGAAATCACTCAATGACATCGTTGAAGGATTATTCTTTACCATTAACCTACCCGTCTGAGCATCCATGCCTTGACGATCAAAGTTCAACGTGTAAGCTACACGACAAACTTGTGGAAAAATATTGTGGCGCATATATTCGTAAGGGACTCCATGATTTAGGTCTTCCAAGACTTTCTCACGACCGTTTACCACATCCACGCTCTTTATAATATCTAGGGCAGCTTCTTTTAAGGACATGTTGCTGTTGCTTACCAAAGATGCAATACTATCCCAGTCTTCTGTCACCCAAGTAACTTCCAAGGAGTTCTTGTTCGTCAAGTGGTTGCTCATTAAGCAACGTTTTAATGACAGCGAGCGTTCCATTGCTTGTGTTTCGTTCTTTTGATAGTCACCGATTGGTGCACCATAACCCGTTACGTTTACTTTCGTGAGTGTCGTACCGTAATATTGTAAAGCATTCTTGATATCGGCTGATATGATGTCGAAGATCGAACGATTCTGTTTGTTCTCGCTTAAATTGCTTAATCCTTTGTCTCTGTACCAAGAGATGACGCCTCTCTTTGCAAAGCTGTTACCTTCTTGTGCTTCCGGTCTCAAGAATTGTACCCAAGCAAGCAGAGTCTCGTTCTTAACCAATGGATCCACTGACTCTTTGGGTTCGTGTGTGAATGGAATACTAGCCAATACACGATCCTCATATATATGAGACTTGTGTCCGTTGCAATTACACTCTTCGTTCTCAATATACACAGAGCTATTTTCCATCCAATCCTTGTAGGGGATCGTTGTATCATAAATAAATGAACGTTTGCCTGTATGGCTTTCTCTCACTACCACAGCCACATTGCTCCGACGACGATGTTGCAGCACCGCTGCACGACGTTCCGCCTTTTCTTTGCGGTAACCATTGATTACTACAGAGGAGAGATGGACAATATTGCTGTCCGTCTTTAGTACAGGAGTAAAGGTGAGTGATTCACCTGAGCCGATGGCTGCATTGTCATAACTGACTTTCATATACACGTGCAGCAGATCGCCTTGGCGTTGAAAGCTTTCATTGTTGATGTAAAGTTGTCCTTTATAGGCAACTTGTCCGTAGGCTGCTTCGCCACCGAACCAAAGTGCTAATAGCAGCAGCAACAACTGTTTTGTTTTTCTTGTATTGCAAATATTCATATTGCTTATTTTTTACGCTTATCCTTTTATTTGATCATATATACGAGTGAAATAGAGAGCCGAGTCGGCCCCACATAATCTTTATGAAAGTTCATTTCTTTGTATCCACAACTGCCGCATCGGTAGCGGGAGTAGTCCGTATGAATAAATCCGGCGCTGAAGGCACTTTCTAAGCCCCACCGTGGAGATAATATCTTATGGTAGCCAAGAGTAAGTCCTCCGCCATAAAACGTGCCCTGAATGCGTTTATTTCCAATTTTGGCAAAAGACACATTTGCCAGGTTGAATCCTCCCGCGAGGGCGTTCACTCCGACGAACATTCCGGAAAAGGGCACACAGCCCCAACGGCGCAACTCAGGTTGCACAGTCCAGTTTTTCCATTTACGGTTATTTGAAAAGGTGATCGGGTCGTATGTACCCGATATATCTAATGTGGTGGATTTCGCTATTTGGGTTTCTATTCCGAAGGAAGGAATAGCTGCGGCATCATACAACAAGTTAGTCTTTACAGCTATATGTTGCGAATTGCTATGTGAGGAGTATATCCACAAGAATATTGTGAGAAATACGATGCGATAATTGAAAAAGAGGTTTAAAAATGAGTGTAAAGAAAATAAAAGAGAAAGGGTGAAGCAAGTTGAAAAATTATTTCCTATAATGCGCGCCCAGGTGTGTGTGTGTGTGTGTGTGTGTGTGTGTGTGTGTGTGTGTGTGTGTGTGTGTGTGTGTGTGTGTGTGTGTGTGTGTTAGTAA